>Ga0209491_10001756_pt1 | contig 40880 bp, 43 predicted proteins | sample BON02_FD_187213 | JGI IMG/M metagenome (GOLD analysis project Ga0209491, IMG submission 187213) | Freshwater microbial communities from Lake Bonney liftoff mats and glacier meltwater in Antarctica - BON-02 (SPAdes) (version 2) | ecosystem: Environmental > Aquatic > Freshwater > Ice > Glacier... | reverse complement strand
TGCTCTTTGCTTTGCCTTCCAGTCGTTGGCGGACTCGCTGCTTGTCATTTTTTCCGTCTTTTTGGTAGTCGCGTTTTTGGGTCCTGCAATCAGCCGCGGGCTGGTCACTACAAAGATATTTAGTGCATGTTTTACATACGAAAAAACGCAGCCTAAATAGATCGTTAAGAACAAAGGATTATCAATGCACTACGTCAACAGCGACAGAAATATGGTCGTCGGTTTCCGCGCTACTCGCGACTTCACCCGTCAGCTCGATCAGCTATGCCAAAGGCTCGGACATAGGCGATCAGCCGTTGTCCGGTACGCGCTCAATCAGTTCATGCGTTGCAACTTTAACAACCCCGAACAATTCAACAAAGTGCGACATGAAATGTACTAAGCCGGGCAGGAACAGGGTCGGTTCTGGCAAGGTGCTTCAGGTAAAAGTCACCGACAACCTTGCTGCCGAATTTGCCGTCGTCTGTTTGCTCCTCGACATTGATCAGTCGAGTGCCAAGCGATATGTGTTCGATGCCTTCGTCGAGAACGTATCGAACATGGATGGCTTCATTGATTATGTGAAACAAGATTTCTACGAATGGAGGACTGATGATGACTGGCGCTTTAACAAAAACGGTTGAAAAAGCCGGAACAAAAATGACCAAGGAAAAGTTGATCGAAGCGGTTCGGAATTCCCGCGAAAAGGAGTTCCATTTTGTCCGCGAGAATACCAGCCCCTACGTTCTGGTCAAGATACCTTTGAAGCCGTGATCGGCTTCATCGGGTACTGTCATCTGCTGGAGCAAGATCAGCATGGCACTCTCACAATAGACGAAATGTTGGTTATCATCCGCGACCTCGATGCTCAGATTGCAGCCGTTCAGTCGTCGGACGGTTCGGTGACGCTCAGGGTTCCGATGCAACCAAGACGCAAAAGCTAACTCGCGTTTGTCGACAGATTTATTGATCTGAGTCGACTAGGGAGAAGCGAGCTTCGGCATTCAACCGTTGTTTTCGCTGCTTCCCTTTTCGGTAGATCGAGAATACATGTTCGGCTTGGAGGGGACACGCTCTGGGGCTCGCATAGCCCAAAGCCGTCAGCTCAATCGAAATTGCAGCGTATGTAAGCGCTCGCACATCCCGCAAATTGCAGATCCTCTCAAACAGCTCATTTTGATAGGGCGTATAGGGTCCCAAGCTCAGGCTCTTTGTGCGCGTCTGAAGGGTAAAACAGACGTACTTGCACTCATCGAATGAATTACCCCCTATCAAAACTACTCCACCGTAACCGACTTGGCCAGATTGCGCGGTTTATCTACGTCGGTCCCCCGCGCAACTGCCGTGTGATACGCCAGCAACTGCAGCGGCACCACATGCAGCAGCGGTGACAGCGCGCCATAGTGTTCCGGCATGCGGATCACGTTCATGCCTTCGGCACGTTCGATGTGGGTGTCGGCATCGGCCAGCACATACAACACGCCGCCACGGGCGCGCACTTCGTGCATGTTGCTTTTGAGTTTTTCCAGCAACGCGTCGTTGGGCGCCACTGTCACCACCGGCATGGCGCTGGTGACCAGGGCCAGAGGACCGTGTTTGAGTTCGCCGGCCGGGTAGGCTTCGGCGTGGATGTAGCTGATCTCCTTGAGCTTGAGCGCACCTTCCATCGCGATCGGGAAATGCAAGCCGCGGCCGAGGAACAGTGCGTTTTCCATCTTCGCAAAGTCCTGCGCCCAGGCGATGATCTGCGGCTCGAGCGCCAGCACCGCCTGCAGTGCCACCGGCAGGTGGCGCATGGCCTTGAGGTGGGCGTCTTCCTGCTCCTGGCTCAGGCGGCCGCGGCTTTGCGCCAGCGCCAGCGTCAGCAGGAACAGGCCGGCGAGCTGGGCCGTGAAGGCCTTGGTCGAGGCCACACCAATCTCGATGCCGGCGCGGGTGATGTAGGCCAGTTTGCATTCGCGCACCATCGCGCTGGTAGACACATTGCAGATCGTCAGCGAATGCTCCATGCCCAGGCTCCTGGCGTGACGCAATGCGGCCAGCGTGTCGGCAGTCTCGCCCGACTGGGTGATGGTGACAACTAGCGTGTTCGGATTCGGCACCGAGGTGCGGTAGCGGTATTCGCTGGCCACTTCCACCTGGGCCGGAATACCGGCGATGTCCTCGAGCCAGTACTTGGCGGTGCAGCCGCTGTAGTAGCTGGTGCCGCAGGCCAGGATCAGCACCGAGTCGATCTCCTTGAACACCCGCGCGGCGCTGGCATCGGCGCCGTCGAACAACTCCGGCACGATGCCCTGCACACCCTCCAGGGTGTCGCCAATGGCGCGCGGCTGCTCGAAGATCTCTTTTTGCATATAGTGCCGGTACGGGCCGAGTTCGGCTGCGCCGCTGTGTGCCAGCACCGTCTTGACCGGACGCTGTGCGGGTTCCACCGGCTTGTGCGCCTTGTCGACCAGCCAGTATTTGCCCAGTTGCACATCGACCACGTCGCCCTCTTCCAGGTAGACGATCTGGTCGGTTACGCCGGCCAGTGCCATCGCATCGCTGGCGATGAAGTGCTCCTGTCCGTCCTTGCCCACGCCCAGAATCAGCGGCGAGCCGGCGCGCGCACCGATCAGTCGCTGCGGCTCGTCCTTGCAGAACACTGCGATCGCATAGGCGCCACGCAATTGTTGCACCGCCGCCTTGACCGCCTCGAACAGATCGCCGTCGTACAGGCTGTCGACCAGGTGCACGATGACTTCGGTATCGGTCTGGCTCTGGAACCCATAACCCTTTGCGGTCAACGCCGCACGCAGTTCGTCGTGGTTCTCGATGATGCCGTTGTGCACCAGCGCGATCCGCCCCGGCCGGTCATGGGCATCGGCGCCAGTGCCATGGCTGAAATGCGGATGCGCGTTGTGCACAGCCGGGGCACCATGGGTGGCCCAGCGGGTATGCGCGATGCCGGTGTTGGCCTGCAGCTTGCCGTTGGCCACCTGCTCCATCAATTCCGCCACCCGCGAGGTGCTGCGCGCGCGCTGCAGACCGTCGATATGCACGGCGACGCCGCAAGAGTCATAACCGCGGTATTCGAGCCGCTGCAGACCCTGGACCAGGACGGGAACGATGTTGCGGGTAGATACGGCGCCGACGATGCCACACATAGGGAGAACTCCAGAAGTTGTGACACGATCGTACGTGCAGCTGTGGAAAATATTACGTCAAATTGTGCGCATATTTGGATGAAAGTTTCATTTACACCTTTTCATGCTCATATATTTCATGGATGATCTATTAATGGAACAAATCGAACTAGATGACATCGACCTGCGCCTGCTCGATCAGTTGCAACAGGACGCATCGCTGAGCAACCTGGAGCTGGCGCAGCGGGTTTTTACGTCACCACCGACCTGCCTTCGACGCGTCAAGCGCCTGCGCGAGGCCGGTGTCATCGAACAGCAAGTCGCGGTGCTGTCCGCCGACACGCTGGCACCGGTTCTCGGCTACGGGTTGACCGCAATCATCGAGATCACGCTCGACCGCCAGGGCGCAGAGTGGCTCGATGCGTTCGAGCAGCGCGTCGTGCCCGACGCCAGCGTGCAGCAGTGTTACCGGGTCTCACCCGGCCCTGATTTCATGCTGGTCGTGCACGCGCGCGACATGCCCGACTACCACGCCATGGCGCAGCGCCTGTTCACCAGCGACGCCAACGTGCGCAACGTCAAGGCGTTCTTCAGCGTCAAGCGTGCGAAGTTCGGGGCCCGGCTGCCAATCCGCCAGGCGGCTGCGCCAACGGCAGGCTCAGGCTGATACGGCAACCCTTGCCGGCCTCGCCGTGCGCCCGTATCTGTCCACCATGGCGTTCCACCACGCGGCGGGCCAACGCCAGCCCGATACCAATGCCGTCGAAGTCGCGGGCGCTGTGCAGGCTCTGGAATACGCGGAATAACCGGTCCTGCATGCGCGGGTCGAAACCGACGCCGTTATCCTGTACGTGGATGTCACAGCGTCCATTGTCGAGCCGGTTCCAGCTGATGTCGATGCGGGCCTGCGGGTTGTGCCGACTGAACTTGATGGCGTTGTCAAAAAGACAGGTCATCATCTGGCTGAGCAAGCCGACATCACCGACTACCAGCGGCAGGTCCGGCGCCATATGCCACTCGATCTCCCGGCCTTCGGTACTGACCTGCAACTGTTGGCGGACATCATCGAGCAAACGGGCCATGTCGATGTCCCCGGGCTCCACCGCCGCGCGGCCGACACGGGACAGCTCCATCAACCCGTCCATCAACAGGCCCATACGGCTTGCTGCGCCGGCAGCCGTATCCAGGTGGGCGGCAATTTCCGGATCCAGCGCGTCGCCCAGATCTTCACGGGCAATGCCCAGATAAGCCTTGACATGGCGCAGTGACGCCCGCAGGTCGTGCGACACCGAGGAGGTGAAGTCCTCCATTGCCAGCCGTGCCTGCGCCAGCTCGCGTTCGAGCTGTGCAATGCGCTGCGCTGGGTCGGCCTGCGGCAGCGTCATTTCTTCGGGCGAGTCCAACCGGAAATCGTGGTCTGGCGGCCCCGCGCCACGCTCAGCGCACCCGGCGCCGTATCCTTGGTGATGGTGGAGCCGCCGCCCACGGTGCCGCCGGCGCCGATGGTGACCGGCGCCACCAGTACGCAGTTGCTGCCCACATGCACATCGGCCTCGATCACGGTGCGGTGCTTGAATGCGCCGTCGTAATTGGCAGTGATGCTGCCTGCGCCATAGTTGACCCGTTCGCCCACAGTTGCGTCCCCCAGGTAGGCCAGATGGTTGGCTTTAGCGCCGTTGGCCAGCGTCGAATTCTTGACCTCGACGAAGTTGCCGATATGCACTTCGGCACCCAGCGTCGCTCCCGGACGCAGCCGTGCGAACGGCCCGACCAGCGACCTGGCGCCGACCACGACACCGGCTTTTTCGCCATCGATGTGGGTAAAAGGATGAATCACCGCGCCGGCCTCGATGCGGGCATTGGCAATGACGCAGTTGGCGCCAATGCGCACATCGTCGCCGAGCCAGACCGCGCCTTCAAACACGCAGTTCACATCGATCGCCACATCCTGGCCGCACTGCAGCGTGCCACGCAGGTCGAAACGCGCGGGGTCGGCAATACGGACGCCCTGCTCCATCAAGCGCGTGGCGTGGCGTTGCTGGCAGGCGCGCTCGAGTTCGGCCAGCTGCACCGGGCTGTTCACGCCGGCCACCTGCACCGCATCAGTGATGCGGTGCGCCACGACAGCCACACCGTCGGCCACCGCAAACTTGACGATCTCGGTCAGGTAGTACTCCTTTTGCGCATTCTTGTTGTCGAGTCGCGCCACCCAGGCCTTGAGCAGGCGTGCCGGTACCGCCATGATGCCGCTGTAGATCTCGCGGATCGACAACTGCACGGCGTTGGCGTCCTTTTGCTCGACGATGGCCCGCACCGGGGCGTTGTCGCCGCCGCCGTCGCGCACAATACGCCCATAACCTGTGGGGTTGGCCAGCTCCAGCGTCAACAACGCCAGTTTGTCACCGCCGCACAACGCGATCAGGTCGCGCAGGGTCTGGGCCTGTGTCAGCGGCACGTCGCCACTGAGCACGATGACCACACCGTCGTCCGGCAAGGCGGGCAAGGCCTGCTGCACGGCATGGCCAGTGCCCAGTTGCGGCTCCTGGCGCACGCATTGCAGACGCAGCGCGTCGCCCAGTCCGCTGTCCGGGCCACATGCGGCCTCGACTGCATCGGCCCCATGGCCGGTGATCAGCACCGCATTGCGGGCCCCGAGTTCGGCCGCCGTGGCCAATACATGGTGCACCAGAGCACGGCCGGCCAAGGGGTGCAATACTTTGGGCAACTTGCTTTTCATGCGGGTGCCCTTGCCCGCGGCCATGATGACCACATCCACGATGCCTGCGCCTGCGCCTGCTGCCATATCTTTGTTCCGCCGATTGGAGTTGATCTGGTCGCAGATTATCCGTCCGCTTGTCGCAATCGCCTTGCTGGGGTCGCTGGTCGCTTGCAGCGCCGTCAAGCTGGCCTACAACAACCTGCCCGATATTGCGTACTGGTCGATCGACGGGTATGTCGACATGAACGAGGCCCAGACCCTGCAGCTGCGCGCCGACCTGACGCGGCTGCATGACTGGCACCGCACCCAGGAAATGCCCAGAATCGCGGATTTTCTACGTGACATGCAGCGCACCGCGCCTGTCGACACCACGGCGCAGGACGTCTGCAAATGGTTCGACGACGGTCTTCTGCGCATCGACGCGGTGGTCACGCAGGCGGAACCGGCCACCGTTGCACTGGCCTTGTCGTTGCGCCCCGAGCAGATCAGGCATATCGAGCGCAAATTCGACAAAGGCAACACCGAATGGCGGCGCGAATGGGTCTCGGGCGAACGTACCGAGCACCTGGACAAGCGCCTGAAGGCGTCGGTCGAGCGCGCCGAACAGTTTTACGGAACGCTGGACAGCAAACAGCGCGCGGTATTGCAGGCTGCCATGGCACGCTCCGGCTTCAACCCCGAACGCTGGTACGCCGAGCGTCAGCGCCGCCAGCAGGACCTGCTGCAGACCTTGCGTGCGCTTGGCACCGGCAATGGCAATGGCACGGCGCAACCGACTGCGGCGCAAGCCACCGCGGCATTGCGCGGTTATCGCGAGCGCCTGATGCGTTCACCCGATCCGCTTTACCGCGCCTACGCCGAGGCCGCGATACAGGACAACTGCCGAACCTACGCGCAGCTGCACAACAGCACGACCGCACAGCAACGAGCGCGCGCCGTCAGCCGGTTGGCCGCCTACGAACGCGACGCGCGCGAAGTGGCCATCGTGCGTTGATCATCCCCCAAAGTGTGGATGGGGCGGCATTCAGCCGGCGCCACGCGCGCTACAGTGGGGCGGCAGGCCGCCGGTACCGGCCCATGAAAGACCGTCCGCGATGTCGAACGAACTCGAGAGTTTTGTTGCCAACCCGGCCTATGCCGAATCGTTGCGCGCGCTGGTCGTGCGCAGTGATGTCCGGCGCTACCGCAAGGGATCAATACTGATCCATGAAGGCGACGTCGGCGACACCTTGTTCGTGCTGCTCAGCGGCAGGGTCAAGGTGTATTGCGTCGACCACAATGACAAGGAGATCACGTTCGGCATATTCGGGCCTTCCGAATATTTCGGCGAAATGGCCCTCGATGGCGGGCCCCGGTCAGCCAGCGTCATCACACTCGAGCCCACGGTATGCGCCGTCATCACCCGCCGCGCGCTGCTGGAGTTCATTGCGCAACGTCCCGAGTTCGCATTGGAGATCCTGTCCAAGGTGATACAGCGCTTGCGCCTGGCCACGCGCGACGCCCGCAACCTGGCGTTCATCGACGTCTACGGCCGGTTGACCCGGCTGCTCAACGAGTTGGCCACCGAGCAGCCCGACGGGCGGCGCCAGATCGCCGAGCGCATCACGCACCAGGAGATTGCCAGCCGCGTGGGTTGCAGCCGGGAGATGGTCAGCCGCATCCTGAAAGACCTCGCCAGCGGCGGTTACCTGGTGGTCGAGAACCGGCGCATCGTGCTGCTGACCCGATTGCCACAGCGCTGGTAGGCGCTTGCTCCCGGGCCGAAATCGTGCATACGTCACAAAAATGCATGGGCAACTGCACAGCCTGCGCAGACCAATTCTTCCTACTCTCTGGTTGACGCGTTGACGCAGGGCCATCCTCATGGCCCCGGCGCGATCCAAGAAGGAGACACACATGCCCGACACGAGCCGCCCCGCGCCATCACGCGCCCAGACCATCGCATTCACGAGCCCACAGCCCCAACCGATCGCGTTGTCCGAGCCGAGCCTGCTGCGCATGGCCCTGAACCAAATGGACTACGGACTCGTGGTGGTCGACACGGATTCCGCCATGGTGCAATTTGCCAATGGTCTGGGTCGCGCCGCCCTGCCCAGCGTCACGGATCCGTCAGACACGCCGCCAAGCGGCACCGGTCTACGCCTGCTCCATGGCCGTGTGCTGGCACAACGCCCATGCGACAACGACACATTTCGCCGTATGCTGGCGCGCGCCAGGGCAGGCCTGCGCGGCTACCTGTGCCTGGGAGGCGAGGCGCAGATGTCGGCGGTTGCCGTGTTGCCGCTGGTGAGCCAGCGCACCGAGCGGTCAGCGCAGCCGCCCGAGATGCTGGGTTCCGCAGTGCTGCCCGCATATGCCTTGCTGATTTTCGCCAAACAACAGCTGTGTGACGACTCGACGATGGCGCTATTCGCGCGTGACCGGGGGCTCACCAGCGCCGAAGGTCAGGTGCTGGCCCAGGTCTGCAAGGGTCTGCGCCCGGCCCAGATCGCCGACAACCACGGGGTGCGTATCTCCACCGTGCGCACCCAACTACGCAGCATCCGGCTGAAGACCTGCTGCGAGACCATCCGCGACCTGGTGCAAAAGGTATCGGTGCTGCCGCCGATGGCCCGGCAGTTGTCCGGCCAGTGGCGCAACTGAAACGACAAGGGACCCCGAGGGGTCCCTTGCCATGTTGGCGTGGTGCGACTATCAGTCCTGCAGCGCGGCCCACATTTCCTTGTCGCGCTGTGCGGTCCAGATGCGCGGGTTCTTGATGCCCTTGGCCTCGTCGAAGGCCCGGCTCACGTCGAACGGCAGGCAGTGCTCGTAAATGAACACCGAGCCGAACACCGGATCCATGCTCTTGCGGGTATGGGCCATCGCGGCCTTGAGGTCCAGGTCGGCGGCGGCGGCTTCCTTGCCGCAACGAAACAGCGTCTCGACCCATGACTTGGTGTAGTCCAGCGCCTTGTTCACGTCGGCGCTGCCTTTCATGGCTTCGCCGCGACCGGGCACAATGGCTTCGGCGCCAAGCGCGCGCAGCGCCTCGAGCGTAGCCGGCCATTCGGCGAGTTGCGCGTCACCGGTGTAAACACCGGCGTTGTACTCCACCAGGTCACCGCTGAACAGCACTTTCTCTGCAGCGACCCAGGCGATGGTGTCGCCGCGGGTGTGACCCGGACCCGGGTGCCATACCTCGACCGTCACACCGCCAAGGTCGAGCGTCAACTTGCCCGGCACTTCGCCGCGGGTCGGGTCGCCGCCACCAATCACCAGCGTCGGCCAGGTCAGGCCCGGCACCGACTCGGCATTGCGGAACAGCCGCGGAAAACGCTCCATCTCGCTTTGCATGTCCTGCGCGCCGCGCTCGTGGATCAGCTCCAGCGTGCCCTGGCTGGCGATGACTTCGGTTGCGCCTTCGGCAATGTAGGCGCTCGCGCCCAGCACCCGCACAGCGTGGTAATGGGTCAGCAACACATATTTGATCGGCTTGTCGCTGATGGTGCGGATACGCGCGATCAGGTCCTTCGCCATGGCCGGCGTGGCCGTTGCGTCACTGACCATGATGAACTTGTCACCAATGATGACGCCGGAATTCGGGTCGCCTTCGGCGGTATAAGCCCAGCAATGCGCGCTGAGTTGTTCGAACGTGATCTTCTTGTCTTCGAGGTCCGCCTGTGAGGCAAACGCCTTGGCGGGGGTTTTGGAATCAGTCATCTGGCGCTCCTTGAGAATCCATCAATTTTACCTATTCGTAATGCGTTACGGATGGTTGAACGCGCTGGGCGACTGCGATCGGGAGGCAGGCCTGGCGCAGCCTGGCATCGACGGCGCAAAACGGCGCCATTGCACCCAGCAGCAGCAGGCAATACTGCGCCAATGGTTACCCGACACATGGCACCGGCATTTTGCGGAGTGGATCGCCAGCCGGCAGCAGCAGGTCGCCACCATGGGCGCCAAGACACGCGGGGGACAAGAAACAGCCGCTGGGCGCAAACCCGTGCAGCGGCCAGTGATGGCTGCGGCCCGCAGACCGGGCCAGGGTGTCAACTTGCCGGGCCGGCGGCTTTGCCGCCTGACCCGTTGCTGTCCATCACTCCTTGCGGAAGTCGTCGTGACAAGCCTTGCAGGAGCCACCGGTGGCGCCGACCTGGGCCTTGATGGCGTCGATGTTGCCACCCTTGGCCACCATGGCCAGCTTGGTCATTTCGCCCTGCATCTTCTCGGACGCCGCCGTGAACTTGGCCTTGTCGGACCAGATCTCGGCCTTGGCCTTGGTATCTCCCTTGTCGGTCCCCTCACCGAATCCAGCCCATGGCAACTTGGACATCGACTCGGCGATGGCCGCGTTGCTGGCTGCTGCGCCGGCGTCAAAAGGGATGCGCCCGTTGGCCATGGCTGCGACGCGGCCGAAATGCGCCGCCATGACCGTCAAGGCGGCCTTGCGGTATTTGATGGCATCTTCGGGCTTGACGAACTGGGCCTGCGCCGGGGCGGCCAGGGTGACAGATGCTGCAGCGAGTACGAACGAGGCGACGATTTTCATGGGGACTCCTGGTTGGGTTGAACGGATAACTGACAGACGATTGAGTTGGGTGCGGCTCCAAAAGTTCTATGCCTGCAGCAACCTCAGGGTAAGCACCTAGTCACCTGGCAACAACAAAGAGAAAGAAAGAACGAGAACAAAAAAGGCCGCTGCTCAGGACTGCGCGAACACCAGCGCTTCCTGGTACATGTGATCAAGGTCGCCCAGTGACGCGATCACATCGTCCAGCGTTCCACCCAGGCGCTCCTCCATGTAGGGCGTCAACGCTTCCACGCTGGGGTTGCCACCGGAGCCGAACGCAAGTTTCTTGCTGATCTGGTTGGCTGCGTACACGCAGGCGATCATGTCGGTGTCGCGCAATTGGTCGCCATACTGGTGGCGGATCGTTTCCACCAGCGGCGTGGCAAACCGCCACTTTTCGACCAACATGCCGCCAACGACAGCATGGTCGGTGCCGATCACTTCACGCAGGGTCTGGTACAGCGACACATCGCCCCAGTCACTCATCACCAAGGCCTCGCGGAACTCCTTGGGCATGAACTGCGCGAACACCACCTTGCCGAAATCGTGCAGCAGGCCGGCAATGAAACAGTCGTTCGGCTCCACCGTGCTCAGCCGCGTGGCCAGCGTCTTGGCGATATTGGCTGTGGTCAGGGAATGGAGCAGGTACTCGTGCGCGTCGAATCCATCCACCCCTTGCTTGGGCAACATGCCGATCGCCGCAATGCTCAGGGCGAGATTCTTCAGGCCGTTGAAACCCATGTACACCACGGCGTGGTTGACCGACGTGATCTGCTTGGGCAGGCTGTAGTAGGCCGAGTTGACGACGCGCAATATCTTCACCGTGACCACCGGGTCGTGATCGATCACCCGCACCAGGTCCTTGGGTGAACAGTTCACATCGCGGGTCAGTTCCAGTATTTGCTGCACGCTGCGCGGAAATGCCGGCATGCGGTCGACCGCAGCGGCAAGTTTCTGGGAAAGTTCAGGTGTCATAGCGCTCGCACAAACGGTGACCCTCTATTTTGGCAGCACTGGCGAGGAGACACGGGAGCTGTTCAACGTATCTGCAGCAAATGTCCGATTTCCGCCGCTTGCGGGCTACGTCGAGGAGGCGATAGCGCCTTGCCGAGGCGGCCATGTCAGTACCGCTCGGCCGCGCAAAGACACTGACCGCCCCCGCGCAAGCCCTTCCCTTTCAGTAATTGAGCTGCGCACGCCCCCCCTGCGCAGCCTCCTTCAAGGCCTTGGCGATGATGCCGGACGTGACCGAGGCGAAATAACGCGCGCCCCAGGCGGCGTATCTGTCTTCGTCCTCCGGGCTCAAAGCCAGGATGCCGGGGCATTTTCCGGCCACAGCAATGGCCTTGAGGGTCTGCTCGATCGCCGCTTGCACCGGCGCATCGTTCCAGCGGTTTTCATGACCCATTGCATGCGCCAGATCGTTCGGGCCGATAAACACGCCGTCCACGCCCTCGGTGGCTGCGATGGCGGCGGCATTGGCAACCCCTTCCGGCGTCTCGATCATCACCACGAGCGCAATACCCTCGTTGCTGCGCCGGGTGTGCTCTGGCCCGCCAAAGGCACCATAACCGGCCGCACGGGTCGAAAACGCGCTGCCACGCTGTCCCGCCAGCCCGGGGGCACCGGCCGCCAGCGGGTATTTCACCCGCTGCACCAGCGCCGCCGCTTGCGCCGCGGTGTTGACCATCGGAATCTGCAAGCCGCTCGCACCCATGTCAAGCGTGCGCGCGATGTCATGCTCCAGGCAGCGCACCAGCGTGGGCAGGTTGGTTGCGCGGGCGGCGCGCAGCATGTGTTCAGTGGTCTCGATACCGGCACTGCCGTGTTCGTTGTCGATCACCAGAAAATCGAAACCGGCAAAAGCGCACATCTCCACGATGGCCGGCGATGGAAGGCCGTTGAAGATGCCGCGCAGGCGCTTGCCGCTGCGCAGCATCGCCGGCAGTCGGGTATCGAGGGGCAATACGGATTCGTTCATATCGTTCTTTTCCAGAGTTCATCACTCGCCATGCGCGCGCCTTCGGCCATGCTGGCCAGTTTGGCGTAACAGATAGGCGGGTGAATGACACCAAAACCGGCAAAGGTGCCAAAGCCACAATCGGTGGCGGCCATCACACGGTCACGACCCACGATATTGGCATAGGTCAGCAGGCGCTGCGCAACCAGACGCGGATGCTCGATGAAATTGTTGACGGTATCCAGCACGCCGGGGGCCAGGATCTTGTTGTCGGGAATGCGCTTCTCGCGACCCGCCTGGGCCCAGACCTCCCACTCGTGCGCATGGCGCGGGTTGGCACCTTCGAACAGCACCGTGGCCGGCTTGGCCTTAAGCACCACGTCGATGATCTTGCGCATCTCGATGTCGCGGTGGTGCGGGCCTTCGTAGTTGCCCCAGCACACGTGCATACGCACCCGCTCGGCCGGCACGTTGCGCAGCGCATGGTTCAGCGCCTCGACCTGCAGTTGGGCATTGCGCAGGAATTCAGCGTCGTCGACATCGCGAAATTTGATGTGTCGGCCCATCGCCAGGTCGGGGGCATCGATCTGCAGGTCCAGCCCAGCCGCCACGATGGCCTCGTATTCGGTGGTCATCGCATCGGCCAGCGCCTGCAGGTACTGTGCGTGGTCCGCGTAATACTTGTTCGGCTGGAACACGGCGATCACACCGGGCGAGGCACTGTTCATGAACGCCCGCACCGGGGCCTCTCCGGGCCCGGCCGCCTTGGCGCACGCCGCCTTCAGGTTGGCAATGTCCTGATGCAGGCCGGACAGGTCCTTGACGGCGATCGGTCCGGTGCAGATAGGGCGGTGGTATTTCGGTGTCGCTCCCAGCTTGGCCAGCCGCTCCTTGAACTCCGGAAAATCGTCCAGATCGAGCGGCACCGCGCGCGGCATCTCGCCGAGTTCGAATCCCGTCAATCGATGCCGGATATACGTGGCGTAGGAGATCTTGCTCATCTCGCCGTCGCTGACCACGTCGACCTGCGCCTGCACCTGGCGCGCGACGACGTCGTTCACCTCGGACTGCATCACCGTGTCGAACTCTGTGGCGTTGTAGTTCAGCCCGCTGTCTTGTGCGAACAGCTGCGTCACCACGCGTTCGGGTCGCGGCAGGCTGCCGACATGGGTGGTCAAAATACGGTCGGCCATGGAAGTCTCCTCTTCGTCTATTGCAGGTTCACAGATGGTGTTCAGCGTTGCGAGCGGTCGACGAAATTCTTCGCAGCAACATACCCGTTGGCATCGATGGCACGGTTCGCAGCGCCAGCGGCCAGGACCACGGACGGGTCCCAGACCAGGTTCTTGCGATGGTCGCCCGGCGTCATCACCAGCACCACCGCCTCGCTGGCCCCGGTGTTGCGGTATGAACGCCAGGTATTGGCCGGCATCGCGTAACTGTCCCACCCCTGGGCAGAGCCTTTCGCGGCGATCGGCACCGCGTCGTCGGCCCCGTCAATGGTGATCGTGACCTCGCCCCGGTACACCACCAGCACCTGCTTGTCGGCCAGGCTGTGCCGCGAGACGCTGCCACCGACCGGCAGTCGGAGCCACTCGATCGACAACCCGTGCGCATTCTGGACCGGCGCCAGGTGGTTGCGCTCCTGCGACATGCCCAGCCCGATCACCGGCGCCATCGCGCTACCGCAACCAGCCAAGGTGCTGTCGAGCAGGGCGTCATTCGACCAGTCCAGGTCGGCATACCGCACGCAGCGCCGGGACATCTGCTCGGGCGTCCAGCTGCGCAAGGCCGCAATCTCCTCGGGCGTCATCGGCTGCAGCCGCTTGTCAGTGTCAGTCAACTTCTGGCCGAGTTGCTCGTCGATGATGCGGTAGTCATCCGTCAGGTGCACGCCCTGCGCGCGTGCCGCGTCCAGCGTCCACGGACCCCACAAAATACCACCGGTATCGTCGCGTCCCAGTGCGGTGAACATGAAGGCATCGTCCGGGCCCAGGCTCTGGAAGCCACGGTAGATCCAGGTCGGTACCGTGAAGATGTCACCCTCACCGATCTCGGCCTTCAGCGTGTCGGGATTGAAGCCCCAATGCATCTGCCAGCGGCCCTTGGTGCAGATGAACACCTCGGCGGTGAAATGCATGTGCGGCGGATTCGTCGTGCCCGCGGGCATGGACACACCACCGACCTGAAAACCGTGTTTTTCGCGCAGGCTGACTGGCTGGTTCGGGTTCTGCGACACGCCAGGGCCGATCAGTGCGTAGTTCTTCTTGGGTCCGCAGCCGGGGATACGGTAATCGATGAAGGCGTCGGTGCTGTAGCGCAGGCCCTCGAAAGGGATGAAACGTTGTTGCAATTGCTCTTTGGTGAACATGGGATTGTCCTGAAACGTGGAAATGAAGTCGGGTTGAAATCTGGAAATTACCTGGATTGACATCGCAGGCCGTTCATGAGCGCACCAGCCAGTGCCGCAGCGCGTCGGCGAGGCGGGCCCCAGCCTCCAGCGGCACGAAATGGCCTACCCGCGGCAGTTCCACCCAGTGCGCGCGGGGCTGCGCACGCACCATCGCCATTTGCATGGCCGGTGTACACAAACGGTCCATGGCCCCACTGACAAGCAGCACCGGGCCTTGGAAAGCCGCCAGCGTGGCGCTGCCGTCCGGGCGCGATGCGGCCCAGCGAAACTCCGAGACTGCAGCCGCGCGGCCGGTGCGCATGGCCATGTCGTGGACCAACGACGCATGCCGCAAACGCTGGCGCGTATGGTGAAAATAATCGGGCTTTACGTGCCGCGCCACTGCCCCCGGTCCGAGCGCGCGCCACATCTTCCATAACCAGGCGCTTTTGCGCCGGCCGACCACACTTGCACCAAGCGCATTGCTGGCAACCATGGCCAGGCGTTCAACGCGATGCGGAGCGCGGCGGATCAACTCCAGCGCCCACAAACCGCCAAGTGAAAAGCCGACAATCGAAAAACGCGCCGGCAGCTGCGCCAACACCATGTCGGCCCAGTCGCAGGTCGGACGCAGCTTGTCGTAACCGATCATGCGCACGTCGGCCAGACCACGCAAAGCACGTTTCTGACGCACAAACATCCGCGCATCGCACAAGGTTCCGGGAATCATGATGACCGTGGGCAGACGACTCGCATGTGCCGGCGCCCGCATCTCGTCGTCTGCAGGCGAGGCTCCGGCGCGGTCGATGTCACCGTCAAATGCCGTGTGCTCGCGACCCATGGCCATGCCTCCCCTTAAGACCGACGGCAAACGCCCGAAGGGTAGCGCCACGTCGCATGACGTGGCCCGGCGCGCCGGCGTCTCCCAGTCGGCGGTGTCGCGCTGCTGCCAACCCACGGCGTCGATATCGGAGGCGATGCGCAGGAAGGTGCTGGCGGCCGCGACCAAACAGCATTACGCACCCAACGCCAACCGGTTGATTGCGGATCGGCTGTATCGCGGCGGCCATCGCCGCTTTGCCTTCATTGCCGGCGCTCTCGACGCGCCGGTATCGGCGCAACGCCTGCACGATTTCGTGCAGCGGCTGGGCCAACTCATGGTGCGCCCAGCGGCTGTTTTGGCTGCCGACTGACCCCGCGTCCGGACAGCGCTCCGGTATCGGCATAGCGATCGCGAACGGCATCTGCGTCATTCCTGCTTTCATGTCCGGGACTGCGATTCAGCCGAGCGGCTGGCGCGCCTTGTTGAACTCGCGCATGCGCGCCAGCACGTCGACGCCGATCTGCCGGTATACGTGCAGCAGGTCAACCAGCACCCAGTTCTCGCGGATCAGGCCGTTTTCACAACGCCAGAAATCCAGGCTGCGCATCGTGATCTTCTGGCCCGAGGGCGCAATACCGAGCCAGCCGTCGCCCGTGATGGTGGCCGACATGCCCGGCCAGGCGGTGAAGCCGACATAGTCGCCATCCGCAAAGAAATTGCCCTTGCCACCCGTACCCTTTCGATCGGGCATGCCACCCAGGAACGGAATCTGATGCCAGTTGCGGAACCCGCTGACACCGCGTCCGGTTCCGATACCCGAGGGGCCATACCAGCTGAAGCGCGGATGCCAGTACTTTTCCAGTTCCATCGCCGCCACGCCACCGGTGGCGAACTTCGCCAGGCCGGCCAGCATGTCCTGTACCAGTTGGCGGCTCGATTGGGAACCATCGTCGTCGCGCACGCCGGTAACCAGGCCATCCTGCGTCGCCGGTCCCGGAACATGCCACTCGCGCCCGAGGCTGGGCGCCATCGGCCAGGCCCGTGCCTGCAGCATCAGTTCCGGGATGTCCCACAAGGCCTGCATCTCGACGACCTTGCCGCCTTCCATCCGGAAGAACTCGTGGAACCGCAGACTGACCTGGTGGCCGGTGGGTGGAATGTCCAGCCACGGGCGCACGAAAGTGCCGGTGTAATAGCCGCAGCAACCGACCCAGTCGCCCTCCAGCGCACCCGGCCCCGCGATGACAATGGTGTCGCGCCGCTCCAGGTCGGGAATCGCACGCTGCAGAGGTTCGAAGGCTTCCCGGTACAGGCCCTGCGGACCGTCCAGGTCTTCGAAGGGAGTCGCAAGCTGCACCTTGGCATCGTGCCGGAATGCCGAATCGAGCGCATGGCGAACCGACTCTGGCGCGTAGTTGTACAAGGCATGGCGCAGCGGCGCGAGTGCAGCCTTGTTGCTGCCATGAATATCCGTCTGCATGAAAGTCCTATCCCTTGACGGCGCCCTGGGTCAGGCCGCCGACAATCTGTTTCTGGAACACGATCACGAGAATGATCAGCGGTATCGTGATGCTCACTGCACCGGCCACGCCCTGCATCAGGAAGGCCTCGGTCTCCGCCGTGATGGCATTGGCGATCGCCGCCGGCATCGTCATCTTGTCGCCGCTGGTCAACGCCGAGCTGAGCAGGAAATCGTTGTAGGCGAGCAGGAAGCTGAACAGTCCTGTCGTCACCACGCCGGGCCACATCACCGGGATGATGACGCGCCGGAACGCCTGGAACCGGGTGCAGCCGTCGACCTGCGCCGCTTCATCGAGTTCATTCGGAATGTTGACAAAGAACGAGCGCAACATCCAGATCGTGAACGGCTGGTTGATCGCCACCAGCACGAAGATCAGAGTGAAATAGGTGTTGCGGATGCCCAGCGCATCGAAGATCGTGAAAAACGACGGCAACAGGCTCGAATGCGGAATGGCACGGAACACCAGCGCCACCATCAGCAGCCAGAATCCCATCGCCCCGCGGTAACGCGAGAGCGCGTAACCGGCCAGGCAGCCGACGGTCAGCGAAATCGTGACCGTGAACACGGTCACCAGCGCGGTGTTGAGGAAGTTGCGGTAGAACTCTTTATCTATCCACAACCGGGTGTAGTTCTCGATCGTGAAGGGCGCAACCCACTTGATCGGCGACGAAAACGCGTCGACATACTGGCGGAACGAAATGATGGCCGTCCAGACCACCGGCAACGACGCGATGACCAGCCAGAACAACAGGCCGCCATAGACCAGGAACGACATCGAAAGACTGCGCTTGCCGACCATTACACACCTCCTTTTTGCTCGCGCCAGGTTCGCACCAGCAGCGGAATCAGCAACACGACAATGCCGGCCAGCGTCAACACCGCCGCGGCACTGGCCTTGTACGGGTTGTTCTCCAGCAGCAGAATGTGGTAGGTCAGGTATTGCACGCTGGTCGTGAACGCACCCTGGGTGAGCACAATGACCGGCTCGAACACCCGGTACGCGTCCATCAGGTGGATCAGCGTGATAAACACGATCAGCGGCATCAGGTGCGGAACCGTCACGTAACGCAGTTTCTGCCAGCGCGTGGCGCCGTCAATGGTGGCCGCCTCCAGCGCATCCTGCGGCACCGACTGCAGGCCGGCGTACAACACGATGAAGGCAAACGGCACCACATGCCAGATGCCATAGACGATGATCAGCAAACGTGCCGACCATGCCTGCGCCATCCAGAACACCTCGATGCCGAAATTGGACAACAGGTAGGGCACAAGCCCGTTGTCGCGGAACAGCCACTTGATGGACAGTGCAGCCACCACCGGCGTGATGATGAAGGGCAGCAAGGACGCGGTGATGAACATGCCCTTGAGCCGGTCCGTCACGTTGTTGACCCCCAGCGCCAGCAGGAATCCGATCAGCAGCACGAACGGCAGCGTCGTGAAGGTGTAGATCATCGTGAACTTGAGCGCGCCGAGGAACTCGTTGTCGGCGGATTCGCCGGCCCGTGCCGGCTGGCCTGCGCCGTCCGGTGGCTCGGTCGCCATCGCTGCCGCCGACGGCGTGTCCAGGCCGAGCACCTTGCGGTAGTAGTCCAGGCCGACGTATTCACATTTCTCCAGCGCGCGCCCATCGGGTCCGAGCTTGGCACGCTGGGTGATGGTTTCCTTGTTGCCGAACGGCGTCGATTCCTCGACCTTGACCACCTCCATCTCCAGCGCGCAATTGCGCACCGAAAGATAGAAAGTGGTGACCATCGGTATCGCCAGCAGCAGCACCATCATCGCCACCGATGGACCGACAAACTGGAGGAAGGATCTTGTTTTCATCTCGGACTCCCACTGGGGAATGGATTCGACACGCCGGCCAGCACTGCACATGCCTCGCACGCATTGACTGCACAGCCGTGCATGTGCGTCTGCCCACGCCGGACCCGACGCAACACGTCAGTTGTCGGATCCGGTACTGCCTGCTTACTTGATGAACCCTTTTTCGGTCGCGGCCTTGACGTAGTTCTCGGCGGCCGTGTCGAGTGCCTGTTTGGCCGACATCGTTCCACCCAGCGCTTCCGGCACCAGCTTGCCGAGTTCACCCATCACCAATCCGACATACGGCTCGGACGGCCAGATCGGCGCGCCGGCTTTTGCCGACAACGTCACACCGGTGCCGAACCGTGTCGGCTTGTACGACGAACGCACCCAGATCGTCAGGTCATTGCCGGTCTTGGTGGAGTCTTCATCCAGCGCGTCCATCAGTACCTGGAACACGGTGTCACGGTCGCCAGCGATGTTTTTCGGCATAGCCACGCCGTCCCACCACAGATGGGTCGCACTCTTGCCACCGGCCATCGCGGCCGGCGCAGCGGCAAACTCCATCTTGCCAACGATCTTCGACGCCGCCGGATCGTCCATGCGTGCGGCGCGACTGGCCCACAACACGCCCATGGCGGCCTTGCCCTGCTGGAACTGATTCATCACGTCGTCCGAGTTCGACGCCAGGAAATTGGGCGTCATGAACTTGGATACCGACTTCATCAGTTCGATCGTCTTGATGCCGGCCTCGTTGTTGAATGCCGGCTGTGCGGTACCGGGCTTGAACAACTTTCCGCCGAAGCCGACGTAGATGTTGACGAATTCAGCCGAGATGTCCCAGCCCTTGGCGAAGGTCTGGGCGATCGGGAAGTCGATGCCTGGCTCCTTTGCCTTGATCACGGCTGCCACCTGCAGCATCTCGTCGTACGTGGTCGGAACCTTGAGTCCGAGCTTGTCGAAGATGTCCTTGCGGTAGAAAAGATTCTGCGCATTCTGCTGGAATGCCACGGCCATCACCTGGCCGTTTGACTTGACCAGCATGCCGTCCTCGATCTTGTACTTGGCCTTGTACTTGGCGGCCAGATCGGTCATGGGTTGCAACTGGCCCTTGGATACGAGGCCGGAGTAAACGCCACCGGACACGATGGCGGCGTCAAACGCGGACTTGCCCTCCGACGCGAACGCGCGTTCGGTCTCGACACGGGCTTCCGGCGTCACCTTGAGGATCACCTTGAGGCCGTCGCGGCTGCACGATGCCATTTCCTTGGCCAGGTGCTGCGTCGACGGGAATGCCGGCGCCACGACGGTGATGTCGCCCTTGCCTTTGATATCGCCGCATTTGGCGAAGGCGGCACCTGGCAGTAGCAGTGCAGCAGAGGCAATAGCCACAAGGGTGCGACGGGGAAGTTTCAGATCAATAAACATGTCTACTCTCCTGGAAAAAAAAAATGAAATAGCCGGTTATCACGCAGGGTCCAGACGCATCCGGTTCTGCGTCTGACCGTCGAACAGGTAACAACGCTCGGTCGCCACAGCGAAGCCGATACGTTCGCCCATGCGGGCACGAAACTCCTTGTCGGCCTTGGCCGTGATGAACCCATCGGCCACCTTGATGGTCACGGTCGTCGAGTCGCCCAGCAACTCGAACGAGAACACCTCGCCTTCGACCTGCGCGTCGCCGCCAAGCGTGACCCGCATGTCTTCTGCGCGCATGCCCAGCACCACGTTGGACTGTGTGATGCCGCCAAGACCGGCAACACGGACTGAATAGGTCTTGCCGGCGGCCTCGAATACACCACCCTTGAGCGCGCCCCCGATCAGGTTCATCGCCGGTGCACCGATGAAACCGGCCACAAACAGGTTGTCCGGATCGTTGTAGATCTGCTCGGGCGTACCGACCTGCTGGATCTCGGCCTTGCTCATCACCACCACCCGGTCGGCGAGCGTCATCGCCTCGACCTGGTCGTGGGTGACATAGATCGTGGTCACGCCGAGTTCATGGTGCAGGTGCTTGATGTGGGCCCGCATGCTCACGCGCAACTTGGCATCCAGGTTGGACAGGGGTTCGTCCATCAGGAACACCTTGGGCGCGCGCACGATGGCACGTGCCAGCGCCACACGCTGGCGCTGGCCACCGGAGAGTTCCTTGGGCCGGCGCTGCAGGAAATCGTCGAGTTCGACCTTGCCCGAGGCCTTCATCACCGCCGGATGAATGTCGGCTTTCGGCGTACCGCGGATGCGCAGCGGAAAGCTGATGTTCTCGTACACCGTCATGTTCGGATACAGGCCGTAACTCTGGAACACCATGGCCACGTCGCGGTCCTTGGGTTCGAGCGTGTTGACGCAGCGTTCGCCGACCCATATCTCGCCTTCGGTCGGGTCCTCCAGGCCGGCGACCATACGCATGGTCGTGGTCTTGCCACAACCCGATGGCCCCAGCAGCACGAGGAACTCACCGTCGGCGATGTCCAGCGACATGCGCTTGACGCCGACCGCCGTACCCCAGGTCTTGACGATGTTTCTGAGTTGAATCCGGGCCATGGTGTGACTTTCAGTAAATGAGAGCAGGCCGCTCAGGTCTGCGGGCGCAGCAGCTGCATCCACAAGGCGACGTCGTCGATCAACGCCCATTCCCGCAGGATCGTGCCGTTGACCAATTCCACATGGTTGATGCCCATGACCTCGACCACGCTTGCGCTGGGCGGGCCGAACAGACCGTCGCCCGCGCCGTGGTTGGTGTGCCGTGCCTGGGCGCGCCAGCGCAGCGCCACCCGGTCCGGCCGGCCGCCGTCCTGATTGAGCACCAGGTGTTCCACGTCGAACCGGTCGACCTCCAGCGCCGCGAACAGCGACTGCCAATAACCCGCGACTTCGAGATGGCCATACCGCGTGGTCTCGCACGGACCGGTATGGTGTACCGCTTCGTCATACAGCTCTGTGGCCAGTGCCCCTCCCCGCGCCACAGCTTCGATGGCCTGGGCATAAGCCTGTGCGACCGGGCTTTGGTCGACGTGGGACCGATAACCATCCGGCGCGGGCCCGGCCCCCGGCTTGTTCCAGCCACCGCGCTGATTCAGCCACGATTGCGCCAGTTCGCGCGGCTGCAGACCAATCTGCAGCGCGATCGCGCCCTGGTCGCGCACCAGCCACTCATGCACGACTCGGTTGTCCTTGCAGACACAGTCAGCGACGGTTCGCGCATGGACGCGGCGGCCACTGGCCTTGCCGAACACGCCGTCGCCGCGATGCGTCATGGTCGAGATGATGCGGTGCGAACTGAGAAAACCACCAACGTCATCACCCGACTGGATGATGTCTTCGGCCAGCAGGCGTCGATCCGGGAACATCGCCAGCGTGGCGCGGGTGCCGTCGATGACTGCCTGCACCGTCGTGCTGACACCCGCCGGGGTGTCGACGATGCACGGGTCGCTGTAGTAGGACCGGATGTCGTCAATACGCCCGCCTTCCCAGATGCGGTCGGTGATGACGCGGATGTAGTGGTCGAGATCGCGAAATTCAGCATCGAATCCACGCATGCCCGAAGACAGCGCGTTTTCGGAGGCAATGGGATAAGAAGTTGTCATTTCCGGGCTTTCGTCGGGATGCGCGGCGCACTGGATGCGCGCAGCACGAGGCGGGTTGGCAATACGACGGCGCGGTTCTGGTTCGCGCCGTCCATTTCTTCCATCAGCAGGCCGACCGTGGCTTCGATCATGGCGTCGGCGTCCTGTACCACTGAGCTGAGCTGGTACGAGCCCCAGGCTGCCTGGTTGACGTTGTCGAAACCGACGACGCTGACATGGTGTGGGATGCGCAGTCCGAGTTCGAGGCGCAACGTGTCCATGACAGCGAGCGCCATATGGTCGTTGGCAACGAACACCGCGTCCGGCAGCTGCGCGGCCTTGACCGCAAACAAGCTGCGCGCCGCCACCTTGGCTTCCTCGAAGTCGTAGTTGCCGACCGCACGCGCAAAAACCTTCCTGCCGGATTCGGCAAGGCCGTCACGCAGGCCCTGCTCGCGCTGCTGGTTGGTCGACGTGTCTTCCAGGCCGGCGATGTAGGCCACGCGGGTGTGGCCGGTGCGCGCCAGGTACTGGCCAACCAGCAGGCCGCCGTGGTAGTTGTCAGTGGTGACCGAGCTGGTGTTCTCGCTGGAGCTGCTGACGCGGTTGAACAACACGACCGGAATGCCGGCCTCTTCGCAGCGCAGGGCCAGCGCGCTGGACATGGCGGACGAGGCCATCACCATGCCGTCGACCTGGTACTGCAGGATCTCTGCCAGCACCGCATCGGTCTGACGGGTGTCGGTGATGAACAGCAGCACGTGGTAACCGTGGCGCTGCAGGCGCTGCGAGAGTTTTTCCAGCACCACCGGGTAGAACTGATTCTCCAGGTACGACATGACCACGCCGATGATGCGGCTGCGCCGCGTGATCAGCGTGCGCGCGATCGCATTGGGCCGGTAGCCGAGCTTGCGCGCGGCCTCCTCGACCTTGCTCCGGGTCGCCCCCGACACGCTGGCTCCGGGCGTGTAGGTGCGGCTCACGGCCGACTGCGATACCTGGGCCAGGCGCGCGACGTCGAGGGAGGTGACTGAAGCCATGGGTGTGTTCGCCGTGTTCAGGCCGCCGTCCAGCCGCCGTCGACCATCAGGGCCGATCCGGTGACCATTGCCGCCGCATCGCTGGCCAGGAACACCACCGCGCCCATGATGTCCTCGAGCTTGCCGAGCCGACCCAAAGCGATACGCGATTCGACATAGCGGCGGAACTCCGGGTCGGTGAACATCTTCTGCGTCATGGCAGTTTCGATGAAGGTCGGGCAGATGGTGTTGGTGCGGATGCGGTGTGGTCCCAGTTCCCAGGCCAGCGCCTTGGTCATGCCCTCGACCGCGTGTTTGGTGGCGCAATACAAGGCCCGTTTCGGACCACCGACATGTCCCATCTGACTCGAGATGGTGATGATGGAGCCGGGCTTGCCGGCCGCGATCAGGCCGCGTGCGACCTCGCGCGTCACACACATCGTGGCCTTCACGTTGAGGTCCATCACCGCGTCGTAGTCGGCGTCCTGCATGTCCGTGAGCAGCGACGGCCGGTTCGTGCCCGCATTGTTGATGAGGATGTCGAACGGACCGCGCCGGGCGACGAATGCAGTAACCGCGGCTGAATCTGTCACGTCCAGGCTGCCCGCGCTTGCCTTGCCACCGTCCGCCTGGATGGCGACGCAGGCGGCCTCGGTTTCCTGCGCGCTGCGCGCAGCCAGCGTGACGTGTGCGCCGGCCTGGGCCAGCGCATGCGCCGCTGCCAGACCGATGCCGCGCCCGGCGCCGGTGACCAGGGCCGTCTTGCCGTCCAGGCGCAACGAAGGGGTTTTCATCGTGTCGGTCGTCATGCGGCATCAATGCCCGGGTGCGGGACGTGGCGGCACCTGCTCACCACGGTCAAACGCCTCCCAGCCCTGCCCGTCGAACGGGTCCTTGCCAAGCTGCTGCATCACATGCGCGAAATCCACGTTGACCCAGTTGTCGACGATCTTTCCGTCCCGCACCTTCCAGAAATCCATGTAGCGAATCTCGACCCGCTTGCCGGTCGGCGCGATGCCCATGAACACACCGGAATGTGTGGCTTCCTGGCGGCCAAACGCCGCCATCCATTCGCCCTGCACCAGGCGCGCCTCGTCGATGCAGACCTTGTCGGAGAACGCGGCCTGGAACGGGCGTTGCCAGTTGTCCTGGAATTCGCGCACGCCGCTCTTGGTACCGCAACCGGCGTTGCCCATCCAGCGGAAATCGGGTGCAAAAAAAGCCTCGATGCCATCGATCGTGTGGTCGTTCAGGCCGTCGACCATGGATTCAACGACATGCTGCGTCTGTGCAGTCTTCGACAGGTCGTTGTCGCGGGTCAGCGTGCCCTGTTCGGGGCGTGCACCCTTCGCTGGCGCAGGCTTGGAGTTGGAATGCTCGGTCATACTGTTGGACTTCGAATGCGAATTTCAGGCCTGCGCTGGAATCGGCTCGTACCACGGCACGTCGGCCCGTTCGCCGTAGCGGCGCACCCGGATGTTCGCCTGCTCGCCATGCCCGGCAAAATTCTCCATATGGCACAGGCGTGAGCAATACTCGCCGATCAACGCCGATGCCTTGTCGGTGGTGACTCTCTGGTAGGTGCAGGTCTTGAGGAACTTGCCTACCCACAGGCCACCGGTGTAACGCGCGTTCTTGTTCGTCGGCAGCGTGTGGTTGGTGCCGATGACCTTGTCACCGAAGCTCACATTGGTACGCGGGCCCAGGAACAACGCACCGTAGTTGGTCATGTTCTTCAGGAAATAGTCCGGGTCGCGGGTCATGACCTGCACGTGTTCGGACGCCAGCTCATCGGCTTTGGCCAGCATTTCCGCGTCGTTGTCGCAGACGATGACCTCTCCGTACACATCCCAGGATTTGCGCGCGATGTCGGCGGTCGGCAGTATCTTCAGTTGGCGCTCAACCTCGGCCATCGTGGCCCTGGCCAGTTTCTCCGACGTGGTCAGCAACACCGCCGGCGACGTCGGCCCGTGTTCGGCCTGACCCAGCAGGTCGACCGCACACATCTCGCCATCGACCGTGTCGTCGGCAATGACCAGCGTCTCGGTCGGTCCGGCAAACAGGTCGATGCCGACACGCCCGTACAGCTGCCGCTTGGCCTCTGCCACGAACATGTTGCCCGGCCCGACCAGCATGTCGACCGCGCCCACAGTCTGTGTGCCCAGCGCCATTGCGGCCACGGCCTGCACGCCGCCAAGCACAAGAATCTGGTCGGCGCCGGCAAAATGCATCGCGGCAACAATGGCCGGATGCGGCGCACCCTGGAATGGCGGTGCGGTGGAAACAATGCGTTTGACGCCAGCCACCTTGGCTGTCAGCACGCTCATGTGCGCCGCGGCAATCATCGGATACTTACCGCCCGGCACGTAACAACCGGCTGCATTCACCGGGATGTGTTTGTGGCCCAGGATGACGCCAGGCATGGTCTCGACTTCGACATCCTGCATGCTGTCGCGCTGGATCTGTGCAAAGTTGCGGATCTGTTTCTGCGCAAACTCGATGTCCTCGACCTCGCGTGCCGACAGCTTCTTTACGGCCGCCTCGATCTCGGACGGCGACAGCGTGAAGCTGGCCGGGTCCCAGTTGTCGAACTTGCGGCTGTATTCGCGTACTGCGTCGTCGCCGCGCGCCTGCACATCCTTGAGGATGGCGTCCACGGTGGCGCGCACCTGCACATCGTCGTCAGCGCGGGCCTGGGCATCCTTGCCCTTCTTCAGATATCGGATCATGGTGATGAACTTTCAGGAGTGGACTAACGTGGCTCCACTTCGGTTTGCATACGTATGCATTTTGCAATCCAAAGCGAAGTAGATATATCGGTATTTACCCTAGGATTTAGCGCGTAATCGTCGGTAATCTGGCGCCAATCGGCGCCTTGGAAGGCTTGCATCGTTGAATCAGCATACGTATTCAATAAAAAGCGTCATTGCGGGCGATCCCATCGGTATCAGGTGCGCCGGCCAAACTGGTTGCGCACACGCGCCAGCACGTCGATGTCGAACTGCAGCAACACCTGAAGGATGTCGATCGGCACCCAGTTCTCGCGGATCAGGCCGCCATCGGCGCGATAGAAATCCATCACCCGCATCGTGATCGCACGACCCGTCGGCGGCATTCCGAGCCAGTCGGCGCCGGCGTGGGTCAGGTAACGGCTGGGCCAGCCACCGGTGGCCGAAAAGGGGCCGTCACCGATGCGCACATAGTGGTTCTTGCCATCTTTGCTGCGGTCGGCAGACTTCGGCGCCTGGGGCGCGTTCGGGAAAGCAATGCGAAACGGCAACTGGTGGTGGTCGACAAAACCGTCCAGCCCGCGGGCGGTGCCGATGCCGCTGGGGCCGTACCACATCATGCGGGGATGCCAGAACTGTTTTTGCGGCATGTTCAGCAACCCCTCGCGTCCGGCATTCGTCGTGTCGTCGTAGGCCCCCAACGAGGCCTGCATGTCCAGCGTCAGCTTCAGGCTGGCTGCGGACTGCTGCGCGTCCTGCGCCGTGAACACCAGGCCATCGGCCGACTGGGGCCCGGCCCAGCGCCCTTCGCGGCCGCGGCTCGGCGCGATCGGCCAGAACCCGGCCTGGCGGATGAAGTCCAGCATGTCGACCAGCACCGTGCTCTGGACGATCTTGCCCTGCTCCATCTGGTGGTATTCGCCGTAGCGCAGGTAGATCACCTGGTCGGTGGCGGGAATACCGTTCCAGTCGCGTCGGAACGTGCCGGCGAGATGACCCACGCATCCGACATAGGTGCGCCCATCGTACTCGCCGCCCATGACGATATCGTCGCGCCGCTCCAGATCGGGAAACGACTGCAGCAGCGGAGCCCACACCACCTGTTCGATCGCCGCCACGCCACGCAGTTCATTCCACGGATGCGAGCCGCGCCACTGCGCATCCGGATGGTAGATGGACGCTAGTTGCTTGCCGATGGTCGCCGAAGTTGATTCTGCAATCGTATGCATGGCAGAGAAGACATTGCGTTTGTCCTGCAGCAGAGCGGTATTGTTCATGTAGGGAGCCAAAATTTCTTGCCGTGTCAGCGAATAGGCAGACCGGGTGATCTGCCGGACGATACACAGATTCTAATCATTTTGCATACGCTTGCAACACCTAATTCAGTCACGGCTGACGGCGAGCTGCCACATTGATCATCGACACGCCCGCGGCGACGCTACCCGATATAGAACGCCGCCTGACTGCCATGGCAAGCCCGCCCGCCACCGTGCCCCGGCAGATTCATTAGACTGGCACCATGACCACCACCCGGGACTTTGCCGATTACTGCCTGGAGTTGCTGTCCGGCATCGGGGCCTGCAGCGCCAAACGCATGTTCGGCGGCTGGGGGATGGCGCTGGACGGATTGACGATTGCCGTTATCGCCGACCTGGGCGAGGGTGAAAAACTATGGCTCAAGGTAGACGCCGGGAGTCAGGCGCTGTTCGAGGCCGAAGGCTGCCAGCGCTTTCTCTGGTCGACGAACAAGAAAGGCGAACCGGTGCAGATGAGCATGGGGTACTACAGCGCGCCGGTCGATGCCATGGAAACCCCTCTGGCGATGACGCCCTGGGCCCGGTTGGCGCTGGAAAGCGCGCGCAAGGCGTTGCGCGCCAAACCGAAACGCAAGCCCACCGCCAAACGGCGTTCCAGCACGCGGCCACCGGGCGGGTGATCGCGACCCGGCGTCAGCAGCACCCGCTGCGTCGACATGGCCCGGTCAGCCGCGCAGGCACCCTGCGGGCATCAGGGCTGATTGATACCCGGATGGAATAACGTGCGCCATGCCCCTGCGCCACCTGATCTACATCGGCCAGATCGCCCCGTTCTCGTTGAGAATCGCGTCGAGCGGAATATCGTGTGACTGGGCCTCGAAATCGGACAGAAATCCGTTCGTGAACCCCAGCCCGACCGTGAATGGTCGCGGCTCCAGGATCGCCAACGTTCGGTCATAGAAACCGCCGCCATAACCGAGCCGATAACCGCCAGGGCCATAACCGACACAGGAAATGAACATCAGCGTGGGCACGATGACCTCGGTGTCCTTGGGTTTGGGGATGCCGTAGGCGTCCTCCTCCATCAGGCAACCGGGGTACCAGGAGTGGAACACCATGGTCTTGTGCACCTTGTCCACCACCGGCAGCCCGATACGGCGCGGCTGCGGCTGGTCGAGCAACTCGCCGTCTTCCTTCCAGCGGTGCAGCGCCGGCAGCGGGTCGAACTCGCCCTTGATAGGCCAGTAGGCGCCAATCACGGTGTCGGGCCGCCCCACCAGCCAGATCCGCATCACATCCTGCAGCAGGGCGCCGCGCTGCTGGCGATCGGGCATGTTCAAGCGCTGTTCGACAAGTGCCTTGCGAAGGGCATTCTTTTCCAGCGTCTTCTTCTCTTCTGAGTTGTCCATAATCTCACTATGAAGTTTGCTGGCATTTTGACATCGATCGCCCTGTGCGCTGCCGGATGGCACGGTCTGGGCGCCCAGGCCTGGGCGCAGAGCGCCGACACGAGCCGTCTGGACGCGGTCGTGGTGGACATGAAGGAGGCCTATCGCAAATCCGATCGCAAGCGGTTGGCCGCATTGCTGCCCCAGGTGCGCGGCCATGCATTGGAGCCATGGGCCGCGTATTGGGAGCTCAAGTCGCGGCTGGTCGATGCGTCGAACGCCGAAGTGCGCGAGTTTCTGCGCAAGTACGCCGGCACCTACCAGGAAGACCGGTTGCGCAACGACTGGCTGCTATTGCTGGGCGAGGTCCGCGACTGGGCCACCTTCATGGCCGAATATCCCGGTTTTCGCATGAATGACGACCGAGAGGTTCGTTGTTATGCCCTGCTCACCGCCTTCAACGCGACCGGCGCCGATGTCGCAACCCAGATCGAAGCACTGTGGCTGGAGCAACGCGATGCCGACGACGGTTGCGCGCATGCGGCCGAAATGCTGCTCAAGGCCGGCAAGATGAAACCCGCGGTCGCGTGGCAACGCGCACGTGAAGGCATGGAGACCGGCCGCCAGTCGGTAGTAACCCAGGCGATCGGGCTGCTCAACCCGGACTGGACCAACAAGGTCAAGACCATCTTCTCCGGACCGGGCCGTTACCTCGACGAGAAACACACGGCGCTGCTGCCGCGCACCAGGGAGTTCGTCACACTCGGCCTGGTCCGCCTGGCAGTGGACGATCCGGCACAGGCGGCCGAGCAGATGGGCCGGTTGCGCTGGCGCAGCCAGTTGACGCAGGAGGAGCGCAGTTATGTATGGGGCGTGATCGGCAAACGGGCGGCTCTGCGCCTGTCGGACGACGCGTCTGGCTACTTCGCCAATGCACAAGACAAATTTCTGCACCCGGATCACCTCGAGTGGAAGGTCCGCGCGGCACTGCGCGCCGGCAACTGGCAACAGGTGCGCGACGCTACCGCCGCGATGGACGAAACCCAGCGACAGGATCCGGCCTGGACCTACTGGCGTGCGCGCGCCCTGATGTCGCCCGGCAGCCCGGCGGCCGACCGGGCGCAGGCGACCGTGCTTCTGGAGAGTATCGCCAGCGTGCGGGGTTTCTACGAGCAATTGGCGCTGGAGGACCTGGGCCGCACCATCATCAAGCCCGAGGCCCCGCCAGCGACCACCGCGCGGGAAAAGGCCGATGCACGGGAGAACGCGGCGCTGATGCGCAGCCGCTATGCGATCCGTATCGGCCTGCGCAGCGAAGGCGACCGCGAGTGGAACTACGCCGTGCGGCTGCACGAGCCTGGCGGCATGGATGACCGCCGCCTGCTGGCTGCGGCTGAGCTGGCGTGCGAGAACGACGACTGGAAAAACTGCATCAACACCAGCGAGCGCACGCGCGACGTCATCGCCCTTGACCAGCGTTTTCCGATGCCGCTGCGCGACGCAGTGATTCCGCGGGCACAGAAGATCGGGCTAGACCCCTCTTATGTCTACGGCTTGATCCGCCAGGAAAGCCGCTTCCTGATGAACGCACGCTCCGGTGTCGGCGCATCGGGGTTGATGCAGGTCATGCCGGCGACCGCGCGCTGGACAGCAAAGAAGATCGGCATGAACGACTTCAAGTCGAACCAGATCAACGACCGCGACACCAACATCACCATTGGCACAGCCTACCTCAAGCTGGCGCTGGACGATTTCGACGGCTCCATGGCGCTGGCTGCAGCGGCCTACAACGCCGGGCCCGGGCGCCCGCGCAACTGGCGCAACGGCCCGGTGATCGAGGCCGCCATCTGGGCCGAGAACATCCCGTTCAACGAGACCCGCGACTATGTCAAGAAGGTGCTCAGCAACACCACCAACTACGCGGTGCTGCTGACCGGCCAGCCACAATCGCTCAAGGCCCGACTCGGAAAAGTCGGCCCGCGCCCGACCAACGAGCCGGAGCCGAACAAGGACCTGCCCTAAGGGTCGACAACAACCTGAAAGCCAACATCATGAAACGTATTCTTGTATTGGGTGGCAGCGGATTCATCGGCAGCCATGTGTGTGAAAAAGCCTCGCAAATGAACTGCCGCGTCACCGTTCCCACACGCCGCATGGTCAACGCACGGTCAGTGCAGTCATTGCCCTGGGTCGACGTGATCGAGTCCAACATCCACGATGAAGCCGCGCTGACGCAGCTGGTGCGAGGCCACGACGCAGTCGTGAATCTGGTGGCCATCTTGCATGGTGACGTGGCGTCGTTCGACCACGCGCATGTGGCGCTGGTGCAAAAACTCACGCGTGCCTGCAGTGCGGCGGGTGTGCGCAGGCTGGTGCACGTCAGCGCGCTGGGCGCTGCACCCGACGCGCCGTCGCTGTACCAGCGCAGCAAGGCACAGGGCGAGGCGGTGCTGGCATCGAGCAGTCTGGACTACACGGCGCTGCGCCCCAGCGTGGTGTTTGGCGCGCAGGACCATTTTCTGAACATGTTCGCCAAACTACAGGCGGTGTTTCCGGTCATGCCGCTGGCCGGCGCCGACACCCGCTTCCAGCCGGTCTGGGTGCAGGATGTAGCGCAGGCCATCGTGCGGCTGCTGCAGCGCCCCGCCGCCGCTCCCCGCCGGGCCAGCCCGGCTGCCGACCACATCATCGAGGCCTGCGGGCCCGACGTGCTGACACTGCGCCAACTGGTGCAGCTGGCAGGGCAACTGTCCGGCAATCCCCGACCGATCATCGGCCTGCCGCCGGCACTGGCGCGGCTGCAGGCCCGCGTCATGGAATGGCTGCCAGGCGAGCCGTTGATGAGCCGCGACAACCTGGCCTCGATGGAGGTCGACAACGTTGCCTCCGGCGTGATGCCGGGGTTGGCGTCACTGGGAATCATCCCGAGTTCGCTGCGGGCGATCGCCCCCACCTATTTGCGCCCGGGGGAGACGGATGCGCTGTTGACGTACCGCCGCTTGGCGGGGCGGGTATAACAATCGAGCCCATTGAGGGTCGCCTGCACCAGGAGATCGCGTCGCAATCCGGGCTGCCGTGCCTTCCTGCAGGCGAGTTAAGGGGCGCCGCAGTACCTCAAATCATGGGCTCCATGGGCCTGCATATGCCAGAATCTGTTCATGCGTCCGTCTCAAGCCATCGCATCGCAACGCGACACCATTCTTCGTTTGGCCGCCAAGCACGGAGCGAGTCAGGTGCGCGTTTTTGGCTCTGCGGCCAGAGGCGACGACCAAGCAGGCAGCGACCTGGATCTGCTTGTTGGCCTCCCTCACGGCACATCGATGCTGCGCATCGTTGGCCTGCAACTCGATCTGACGGACGCCCTCGGGATGAAGGTCGACCTGTGTACCGAGCGAGAACTGCATCCCGATTTACGCCAACGCATCCTGGCGCAGGCACGCCCGCCATGAATGAGCGCGACGGCTTGTTCGTGATGCAGATCCTGGACCCAATCGCAGAGATCGGTGCCTACACAACGACTGGTCGCAACGATTTCATGGCGCCAGATTGCGGAAACAAGGGACCGATTGATTCACGCCTATTTCAGCGTCGACCTCGATGCAGTCTGGTCCATGATCGACCAGGACGTTCCATCGCTAAGGGGCAATGTGAAGCGGATCGTCGGGCAAGGACATGCGCGACCAAGTCCTGAGGAAACGCTGCAACCATGATCCAGACGATACGATCCCCGTTAGACAAACCTGATAGAAAACACTATCGAACCGCTGGCTTCAGCCAACCTAGAATCAACCAATGACCTTCGACAACGATGCCTTGCTGGCGCGCATTGACGCCAAGCGCGATGACCTGATTGCCCTGACCCAGGAACTGGTGCGTATCCCCACGGTGAATCCACCGGGCGACGCCTACGAGGCCTGCGCGCGGGTGCTGGGGGAACGGCTGCGCAAGCGCGGCTTCACCGTGGAATACATCCGGGCCGAAGGCGCGCCGGGCGACAAGGACAGCCATCCACGCATCAACGTGGTGGCGCGTTTTGAGGGCGAACCCGGCGGCGAAACGGTGCATTTCAACGGGCACATCGATGTGGTCGAACCCGGCCCGGGCTGGACGCACGACCCGTTCGGCGCCGAAGTCGACGGCGATCGCATCTATGGCCGCGGCACCTGCGACATGAAGGGCGGCCTCGCCGCCAGCGTGATCGCCGTCGAGGCCATCCTCGATGCCGGCATCAAGTTTCCCGGCGCGATCGAGATCAGCGGCACGGTCGATGAAGAATCCGGCGGTTACGCCGGTGTCGGTCACCTGGCCAGCCTGGGTTATTTCAGCCCTCCCCGGGTGCACCACGTGATCATTCCCGAGCCACTCGGCGTGGACCGTATCTGCCTGGGACATCGTGGCGTCTATTGGGCCGAGGTGGAAACACGCGGCCGCATCGCGCATGGCTCCATGCCGTTCCTGGGCGACTCGGCGATCAACCACATGGGCGCCTTCCTCCACCTGCTGGAGGCGGAACTCGGGCCCAAGCTGCGTGCGCGCCACACCAGCCAGCCGGTGGAGCCACCCGGCGCACGGGTCAGCACGCTGAACATCAACAGCCTGCATGGCGGCCAGGTCGAACAGACCTACAGCGTCGACGCACAAGACCGCCCCACCGGCGACCTGCCGTCACCGGTGGTCGCGCACAGTTGCCGTGCCGTGCTGGACCGGCGCTTCATCGCCGAAGAATCGCTGGAGGCGGTCAAGGCCGAGATCGTGGCCATGCTGGATGAACTCAAGGCGACCCGGCCGGGTTTCGACTACGGTCTGCGCGACATCATGAGTTTCCTGCCCACGGCAACCCCGAAAGACGCACCGGTGGTCGACGCCACGGCACGTGCCATCGCCCGGGTACTGGGTCGCGAGCCGAGCTACATCTCCAGCCCCGGTACCTACGACCAGAAACACATTGTGCGCACCGGCAAGCTGAACCAGTGCATTGCGTACGGGCCGGGCATCCTGGACCTCGCGCATCAGCCAGATGAATATATCGGCATACAGGCCATGGTCGATTCAGCCAAGGTCATGGCCCTGGCAGCGCTGAGCCTGACCAGCGGCAAACGCAGCTGACACAACGCAGCTGACACAACGCTGCTGACACACCACACTTGAACCCGGTCGCGACACCGGGGCAAACTACCGCGTGACCGCCAGCCATCCGTTCCAACGCCGCGCAGCCGCCTTCGGGTTGGTCGCGTCGTTGACGTCCACGTTCGGACAATCGATTTTTATCGGCCTGTTCGGCGCACAGATCCAGTCCGGACTCGCTTTGTCGCCGTCCCAGTGGGGCGCGCTGTACGGCATCGCCACCGGCGCCAGCGGCATGTTGATGTTCTGGCTCGGCGCCATGGCCGACCGCGTGGCGACCGGCCGTGCGATCACACTGGCGCTGGTCATCCTCACCGTGGGCGCTGCCACTATGGCGCTCGCGCAAGGGCCGTGGACGCTGGCCATCGCCTTTTTCTGCCTGCGCCTGGGCGGCCAGGGCCTGTGTTCGCACATCGCCATCGTCACCGCCGCGCGCCATGCGCAGCGCAGGGGCCGCAACATCGCGATTGCCACCTTCGGATTCATCCTTGGCGAGGCACTGCTGCCGCTGGTGGTCACGGCCATGATGGGCTGGATCGACTGGCGCTGGGTCTGGGCCTGTGCAGGCGCCCTGGTGCTGGTCGGGGCATTGCCGCTGTTGCGGCGAATGGCGGCGCCATTGCCACTGATTGTGCTGCCGGCCAACGGCACGCCAGTCGCCGCCGACATGCGCCGGCGCGACCTGTTGCGCCACCCGGCGTTCCTGGCAGCGCTGCCGGTGATGCTGGTGTTTCCGTTTGTCGTGACCTCGGTGTTCCTGCACCAGGGCAGCATCTCCGCACTGCGTGGCTGGAGCCCGCCCCAAGTGGCCATTGCCTACCTGTGTTTTGCCAGCAGCCAGGCCGTGGCGACCTGGTTGACCGGTCGCCTGGTCGACCACAGCGGCGCCGTGCAAATGTTCCGCTTCTACCTGCTGCCACTGGCCGCCGGGGTGCTGCTGGGCGCCTTCGCGCCACCCGGCATGGCGGTGTGGGGGCTGTACATCGGCCTGGGTATCGGCTCCGGTTGCCAGAGCGTGCTCTCGGGGGCATTGTGGGCCGAGTTGTTCGGCATCGAGCGGCTGGGCATGGTGCGGGGCGTGTACACCGCGTTGATGGTGTTGGCGACCGCCGCGTCGCCCCCGCTACTCGGCCTGGCGCTGCAAGACCAGGTTCCGCTAACGCTGCTGGCCAGTACGGTGGCCATCTACGCAGTCGTGATGCCGTGGATCGTCACACGCTGGGTGCGTGCACCGGTGCCCACGGTCGCGCCCATCTGAACAGCTGAGCGGCGACAACACGGACCTTTGTTCCATGCCGAGTCATGGCAAGCCACACCGCGCCACCCATGCCAGGGCCTGTGTCCACTAGACTTGCCGGGCAACCATCCGAATCCACAATTGTCGACCCGCCTGCGCTCCATCATCACATCCTTGCTGGTGCTGGCGTTGCCATGGGGCTGCGGCCCCGCTGCGGCCCAGGGCGGCCCGCTCGTGGCGGCGGCGTCCGACCTGCAATTTGCACTGGACGGCATCGCAGCCGCTTACAAGAAGGAAACCGGCCAACCGGTACGCATCAGTTACGGTTCTTCAGGCAATTTCATGCGGCAGATTCTGCAGGACGCGCCGTTCGAACTGTTCATGTCCGCCGACGAGGCCTTCGTGTTCCAACTTGCCGACCAGAAGCGCACGCTGGATCGCGGCGCCTTGTATGCAACCGGCCGCATCGTCTTGTTCGCACCACGGTCATCGCCCCTGCGACCCGATGGGCAAATGACGGATCTGCGCGCCGCGCTGGCCGACGGGCGCATCACCCGGTTCGCCATCGCCAACCCGGACCATGCACCGTATGGGCGCGCGGCCCGCGAAGCGCTGCAATCGGCTGGCCTGTGGGAAGCAGTACAGCCACATCTGGTGCTGGGCGAGAACGTGTCGCAGGCCGCGCAGTTCGCAGTCTCGGGATCCACGCAAGGTGGCGTTTTTGCGTATTCGCTGGCCCTGGCGCCGACCATTGCCAACGCGGGAAGTTATGTGCTGTTGCCGGAAAACATGCACCAGCCGCTGCGCCAGCGCATGGTGCTGACCCACAAGGCCGGCGCACAGGCGCGCGCTTTCTACAGCTACCTGCAACAGCCGGCCGCGCGCGCAGTTTTCAAACAGTACGGCTTTGCGCTACCGGTCGAGCCGGCGCGCCGGTGAACTGACGACCCGCCATGGATTGGCCCGCTCTCTGGCTTTCGCTGCAACTGTCGCTGGCCACCGCATTGATCCTGCTGCCGCTGGGCGTGTTCGCCGCACGCTGGCTGGCCAACAGCCGGCATCCGCTTAAGCCGGTGTTCGAGGCTTTGCTGGCCCTGCCCCTGGTGCTGCCGCCGACCGTTTTGGGTTTCTACCTGCTGGTGGCAATGGGCGGCGAATCGACGCTGGGCATCGTGTTTCAGCGCGTTTTCGGCCACACGCTCGCGTTCTCGTTCACCGGGCTGCTGGTAGCCAGCGTGATCTTCAACATTCCGTTCGCGCTGATACCGATGCAACGCGCATTCGAGACGATACCCACCGACCTGCACGATGCCGCACGTACCTGCGGCCTGTCGCGCTGGCGCACGTTATGGCGCATCGAGCTGCCACTGGCCCGCCGCGGCATCGCCAGTGGCATGATCATGACGGCCGCGCACACCATGGGTGAGTTCGGCGTGGTGCTGATGGTGGGAGGCTCCATACCGGGTGAGACCCGGACCATTGCAATCTCGATTTACGACAAGGTACAGTCGTTCGACATGCAGGCGGCCGGCACCATGTCGGCCGTGTTGCTGGTACTGTCAATGACAACCCTGCTGGTCTCGGCCTGGCTGCTGAGAACGCCGGCCGCCGCGCGCCATCATGGTTGAGGAGCTGCGCGCATGACACTGCAGGCGCTGCTGCACCAGAGCGGGCCGATCCCGCTGCATGCCCGCATCGACTGCGCGGCCGGCGAGTTGCTGGCACTGGTCGGGCCGTCTGGCAGCGGCAAGACCAGCGTGTTGCGCGCCGTAGCGGGGTTGATGCATGTTGGCGAAGGTCGTATCACGCTGGGGGACGCGGTTTGGTTCGACTCCAACAAGGGCGTGCATGTGCCTGCGGAACAACGGCCGGTGGGCATGGTGTTCCAGCACTACGCGCTGTTTCCCCACCTGAGCGCGCTGGACAACGTGCGCCTGGCAGTGCCCCGGGGCGCACCTGCCGATGCGGCATTGCAGTTGCTGGCCGACATGCAGCTCGACAAACTGTCCAGCCGCAGGCCGGATGAACTCTCGGGCGGTCAGCGACAGCGGGTCGCACTGGCGCGGGCACTAGCGCGACAGCCCCAACTGCTGTTGCTCGACGAGGCATTCTCCGCAGTGGACCAACCCACACGCCAGTCGCTCTACGACGAGTTGATCAAGCTGCGCGAACGGGTGCAACTGCCCATCGTCATGGTCACACACGACTTGCGCGAGGCACGTTTACTGGCGGACCGGATCAGCATCCTCGACGGCGGCACCACACTGCAGGATGGGCCGCCCGAGCGGGTGATGTCGCAACCGCGCAATGCACGTGTTGCCGCGCTGGTCGGGCTGCGCGACATCCATGCGGGCATCTTCCACAAGGCGACGTCCGTCGGCGCCCCGGCACGCTTGCGCTGGGGTGATGCCGCCGCAGGCATCGACCTCATCACCAGCGACAAGGGCCGGCTAGACGATGGCGCCAACGTGCGCTGGGTCATCTCCGGCGAGCATGTGCAGCTCCATGCAGAGCCAGGCGCTGAGCCGAACATGGTGCCGTCCGAGCTGCATTCCATGCGCCGACTCGGCGAGATCGTCACGTTGCAGTGCCGCCCGCAGGCCTTGCCTCAGGCCAGGCTGCACCTGGACGTGACGACCCGCTTTGCGCGGCTGCTGAATCTGCAGGCCGGGACCGTAGTGCATCTCGAGATCGACCCGCAGGGCATTCACATCATGCCGGTCAAGCGGGCGCTGCTCGATCCGTTGGCCTGATCGGGCAACAGCTGCGGCCGCACCATTGGCGGTTGCGGTTGAGATTTGGGTTCAGAGCCACTTGGGTGGTGGGTGATCAGGCCGCCGTGGTGCTCTGCTCCGCGAATGTCCCCCAGCCTCGCGGCCTCCTCCTTCATTTCGCTGCGCAGAACACCCCGCCGACCTGATCCGGCGACGTCCGCAGCACGCGCACACCCTGCGGCCAAAGCCGGCGGACCGCCAGCGCTACTCTGGCACGGCAGGGTGGGTGGACGGTGGAGCGAGGTAAAAGGAGGAGGCCGCGAGGCCGGGGGACACGAGCGCAACCGTCCGCCCGCCCTGGCGGGCCCACCAACGCTTATGCGAACGCCACGGCTTTGGCTATTGGCTATTGGCTATTGGCTATTGGCTATTGGCTATTGGCTATTGGCTATTGGCTATTGGCTATCGAGGCACCACAGCATCATGCCGGGAACCAATGTCGCGTCCGGTTGGCGAATGCCACCAACGACAACATCACTGACACCTCAACCAGCACACCCACCACGGTGGTCAACGCGGCACCCTAGTGCAGCCCGAACAGCGATATGGCCACCGCCACCGCCAGTTCAAAGAAATTAGACGTGCTGATCAAGCAAGCTGGCGCGGCAATATCGTGTGGCAACCGGAGCCGTCGCGCTGCCACATAGGCCAGCGCGAAGATGCCGTAGCTCTGCAATACCAGCGGCACCGCGATCAGCACGATGATGAGCGGCTTGTCGATCAGGGTGCCGGCCTGGAAGCCGAACAACAACACCACCGCTCGCCGTCCGTGCGCCGGTACACGCCGTCCAGCACCAGGCAATGCAGGTGAATGTTGAGATTGGCCGCAGACCCAAATCTCTGGATCAGCGTGACCGCGCCGCTGTCGGCCTCAAAGGCCTTGAGACCGGTCTGCTCCAGCAGGTGGCGCGTGATCACACGGTGCACGACCTGCAGCACCGGCGTTACCAGCACCGGTTGTGCGGCCAGCTAGCCAAGCGCAGCGGGATAGGCAGTGACAGCACCCACTGGCGCACCGGCACACGAGGGATGACGTTATCTACCAGGTGCGCGGCGGTCTGCGCCATGCGCCGCGCCCCGCACGAGGGGCAGAACCCACGGCGCTTGCAACTGAACGCCACGAGCTTGTCGTGCCCACAATCGGCGCAGCGCAGGTGCAGGAAGCCATGCGCCAGGATGCCGCATTCGAGGAACGCGTCGAACTCGTCTTTGACGAATTGCGGCAGGCCAGCGCCAGTAGCTTCCTCGGTCTGAGCGAAAAAGCTTTGGGCATGCTGCTGCACCAGGCGGTACAGCGTGGTCTGCTCAGGTCGGTGGCGCTCGTAGTGGATCTGGGCGCCATCGCAGTGCGCCCTGCTGGTCGGGCTGGCGTTGGCTTGCACGTGATGGACATGGAGAGTCTGGGGTGGTGCAGCTTCTCAAGGAGCACGCTCCAGCGCATCCGTCATTAAGGGGACATCCATGCCCAGAACCACGGCGGCGGTCCCGAAGCCGTACGGCTCGGTAAGCGCGCCGTCGGGCGGCTCGACCAAGAAGGCCGAAAGCGCTTATCCACCGCCGCGCGATCGGCGCCTCTTACGCAAGACGCGCGCGACGGTGGGTAAGCCGCCTGGATCGGCGAATGCGGTGTGCGCTGTCAGCATTGCGGACAACCCTGACGTACTCGCTCCACCAATCGGGCATCAGGAAGTAGCCGCGACGTTTGTTGCTGTTGCAAGCCACATGAAGTTGGTGCAGCATCGACCCAGCTCTATTTCCCACTGGCTATGTCAGCCCGGCTGATGCCCGTCACCGCATCGCCCCTGCCCGCTCACGCGGGCGCCAAGGCCGGCCTCATCTCCTGAAACCCGGGCAGCCGAAAGGCGTGGAGATAAATGTCAGCCATCGGGCACATCAGAAGTCCGCCCTGCCCCAACCGGCGTCACAGCCGGCTCCGAGGGAAAAATGCGCCATCGATCCGCCCTGCCGGACCGACGCGGCGACAGCCAACGTCAAGCTGCTGCAATCTCGCCAGCGCCCTGCCCCAAGCCAAGCCCTGCGCCAACCGCGTCGTCACTACGCGGTGCCAGCCAGTAGTGACGACGCGCTCGCTGCCCCAGCGCACGAGGGCTTACGCCGGGCTGCCGCAAGTGACAGCCCCAAGTGACGTGCTCACCGCGCGCCAAAACCGCAGACCGTGCAACGCGATCTGCACCCGCCCGCTCCCCGCGGGCCATGTCAGCCGAAGCGCCGCCTGGCGCACTCCGAGCCTTGGGAAAATGGCTCAACCCGATGGACCGACTTGCAACAGCGAAGCGCCATCGGCGCCAAGCCGCGTGCCGCGGAGGCAAAAGGATGACTTCGGCACAAAACGGGAGTGGTGTCCCGGGTCCCTTGTAGTTCCCGCAACGCTCAGGCGTTCGGGACGGACAGAAACACTTACCTGACCTCAATACACCGCGGTTTGAATGATGCGGTCGAGCTTGGCCATGCTCAAAGTGTCTGGAACCCAGAGCCGGCGCCAGACAGCAGGCTCGACTTCGTCGAGTTCGACGTGGAGTTGGTAAACACGCTTTATGGCGGCGGGGCGGGATTTGGTAACCATGGGCACAGGATATCAGCCGACACGAGTTTGCCTGCGGCGGCGATTACGGGTCACGTAGGCAGACTCGCCGCGAAGTATCTGCAGCGTCGGTGGCCATCAGGTCTTCGTTGCTAGGAATTGCGCCTGATCATGGCTATAGATAGGGCCCCATAAAGTATGAACTTTTTCTGTTTTTCGTAATCGAACGATCATGGAAAAAGAAAGCGCAAGAACGCAAACGCTGGAACAGCTTCACGAACGACGCAAGCAAGTCGTGAGGTTGTACAAAAAAGGCATCAAGATCATGCAAGTCGTCGCAATGACGGGCCTGAGCTATCCGACAGTACGA
>Ga0209491_10001755_pt1 | contig 40887 bp, 41 predicted proteins | sample BON02_FD_187213 | JGI IMG/M metagenome (GOLD analysis project Ga0209491, IMG submission 187213) | Freshwater microbial communities from Lake Bonney liftoff mats and glacier meltwater in Antarctica - BON-02 (SPAdes) (version 2) | ecosystem: Environmental > Aquatic > Freshwater > Ice > Glacier... | reverse complement strand
CCACCGCCGCCGCCGCCACCGCCCCCGCCACCGCCGCCCGCTCTGCGGTCTGGGATGAGGTCAGGAGGGACGCGCAAAATCTGGAACAGGGCGAGGACCCGTTTACCACCCCACTCTGGCCCTCCACGCCCCCCGATTGGTTCACCAAAGCCGACACTGAAACCCGCGCCATCTGGGCCAAAGATCCGCCCGGCACATGGGATTTCTGGACCCGCTGGTGGGATGGTGTCCTCTCTGGCCAGCAACTCCCGTGGGGGCTGCAAAAAGCCGTCGCCCTGATCCCCGACGACGTTTGGTCGCAAGGCCCCATCGCCGTCGCCGAGGCGATCCGGGAGATTGAGCCCAAAACTCACGCGCCTGTTGTGAAACCGTCCCCTCTCGCGCGCACCTATCTTTTCGATTTTGTCGAACACAACAAAAAGCTGCGGCTCGCTGGCGTCGCGCTAGATTTCGAAGGGCGCAGTCCCGAAGAAATTGAAAAGTGTCTGTCCAAGGTCAAGGACTGGAAAAGCGATCTGCTCGATTGGCTAGATTACTCCAAAGACGAGCAAGCCAGCCCGTCGAACGAGCCTTCGCGCCTTCAAAAAGCCGCTCAAAGGCTGATCGACCTGATCGACACACAGGCCAACGACAAGGACTTTTCGGCAGGGCGTTTGCTGACCCTTGGTGGCAATCTGCGGCTTTTGGCTCTGGACGAGATAGAACGCAAGAAGGTCGGCGATACGCTGGCCAAGATGATGGATCAGCGGATCGACGAACTGAGTGCTCTTATCGGCAACTGCTTTGGGCATGTGCTGGAGCGACTGGAGCCGTTGAATGAACTGGCACTGGGCTCGCATGACCCAGCAGTGATGATAGCAGCGATCCGGAGCTATCTGGATGCCCTGAAGGCCCTTGATCCGGCTGAGGTGGTCCCTCTGGACGCTGCTGCCAGTGCGCAGATCAAGGAAATGCTGCGCGAACTTGAAGAGATGGACGCGGCGATTTCCGCAAGCTCAGACCCCAAGCAGATTGCTGTTTTGCAAGCAAGATTTGCCAATCGCTATGGGGCGATAGCCTCGACCATTGGCCGAGCGCTTGAGAAGGGGCGTGAACTTGGTTTCAAGGCAGTCAGCCGTTTTGATGATGCCGTGAAATGGTATCGGCGTTGGGATACGATTGAGAGAATTATTGCGTGGTTCGACAAATTGCCGCCTTCCTGATACCCCCAACAATCCTGTTGGCATGACTAGTCATGTTCCCCCGGCATGGACCGCACCTGTTCGCCGCGCTACACCGCTCCCTTAGCCAAACCTCGACCTATTCCAGCAAGCGGTGCCAGACATGCTGACCCCCACCTACACCCCCCGCGGCACCCTTACCCCCAACCGCCCGCTCTCGGACCTTACCTGGCTGCGCGTTGGCGGGCCGGCGGATTGGCTTTTTCAGCCGGCGGATGAGGACGATCTGGTGGGGTTTCTGGCCGCTCTCCCGCCCGAGATTCCGGTGTTCCCGATGGGCGTCGGCTCTAACCTGATCGTCCGGGACGGGGGCTTGCGGGCGGTGGTGATCCGGCTGGGGCGGGGGTTCAATTCCATCGATGTGCAGGGCGATACCGTCACCGTGGGCGCTGCGGCACTGGACGCGCATGTGGCGCGTAAGGCGGCTGAGGCGGGTCTGGATCTGACCTTTCTGCGCACCATTCCGGGCAGTATTGGCGGCGCGGTGCGGATGAATGCCGGGTGCTATGGGCAATATGTGGCGGGTTTTCTGCAAGAAATCCGGGTGGTTACGCGACTGGGTGAAGTCCAGACCCTGCAAGCCAGCGCGTTGAACTTGCGTTACCGCCAGTCAGACCTGCCCGAAGGCGCGGTGATTGTCAGCGCCACCTTCCGCGCGCCAAAGGGCGATCCGGCAGAACTGGCGGCGAAGATGGAAGAGCAGATCGCCAAGCGCGACGCGAGCCAGCCCACCAAGGACCGCAGCGCGGGCAGCACCTTTCGCAATCCGGCAGGGTTCAGCAGCACCGGGCGCGCCGATGACAGCCACGAACTCAAAGCCTGGAAGGTCATCGACGAGGCCGGAATGCGGGGTGCGACCATAGGTGGCGCGCAGATGTCGCCGATGCATTCCAACTTTCTGATCAACACCGGCACCGCCACAGCCGCCGATCTGGAAGCTTTGGGCGAAGAAGTGCGAAAAAAGGTTTTCCAAATCAGGGGGATCACGCTAGAGTGGGAAATCATGCGGGTCGGAGAATTCGCAGAGTAACAATATGAGGGGCAAAAGCCCCCGTGAGGCAGTAAATGGCGGCGGGATCGGGCAGATTCCCTCGTGTAGCGGTTCTAAAGGGCGGCATGTCAGCCGAGCGAGAGGTGTCTCTTGTCTCAGGTCGTGAATGCGCCAAGGCGTTGCGCGAGGCGGGATATACGGATGTAATCGAGGTCGATTGTGGCCCCGATCTTCCCGTGCAACTGCATGATATCAAACCAGATGTTGTCTTCAACGCGCTTCATGGCCGTTGGGGCGAGGATGGCTGCGTGCAAGGCCTGCTGGAATGGTTGCGCATTCCTTATACTCATTCGGGCGTGCTGGCCTCGGCCCTGTCGATGGACAAGGCCAAGACCAAAGAAGTCTATACCGCCGCAGGCCTGCCCATCGTTCAAAGCCGTCTGGTCAGCCGCGAAGAGGTGGCTAAGGGCCATGTTCTGCCGCCGCCCTATGTGGTTAAACCAAACAACGAAGGCTCATCGGTCGGCGTTTATATTGTGCGGGTGGGCGAAAATGCACCACGTCTGGCCGATACGATGCCCGATGTGGTGATGGTGGAAACCTATGCTCCGGGGCGCGAATTCTCGGCCACTGTGATGGGCGACCGCGCTTTGGGCGTGACTGATATCATCACCGATGGCTGGTATGACTATGATGCCAAATACAAACCCGGTGGCAGCCGTCACGAGATGCCGGCGAGTATCCCCGCGGAAATCACCGCCGCCTGCATGGATTACGCCTTGCGCGCGCATCAGGCCTTGGGATGCCGGGGCGTCAGCCGCACCGATTTTCGCTGGGACGAAGCGCGAGGGCTGGACGGCTTGATCTTGCTCGAAACCAACAACCAGCCCGGCATGACGCCGACCTCCTTGGCCCCCGAACAAGCCGCCTATTGCGGGATCAACTTTGCGCAGCTGTGCGACTGGATCGTAAAGGACGCCTCATGCAACCGCTGACCGCCCAGCGTCCGGGCCACAGTTCGGGCCACAGTTCGGGCCACAGTTCGGGCCACAGTTCGGGCCACAGTTCGGGCGGCCGCCCGGCCCCCGCCCGCCGCGATCCGTCGCCCACGCTATGGGCCTATCGGATGCAGCGGATCATGCTGACGCCTTATCTGCGCGCTTTGTTGCGGGTGGGTCTGCCAACCTTTGCCGTGTTGGCCGTCTGCGGGTTTTATCTAGCCAATGACGACCGCCGCGCCGGTGTGGTGGGGGTTTTCACTGACCTGCGTGAGAAATTTGAGAACCGCCCGGAGTTCCGGGTTTCTCTGGCGTCGATCGAAGGCTGTTCGCCGGAACTGGCGGAAGCCGTGCGGGCGCGGCTGAACCTGAACCTGCCGCAATCCAGCTTTGATCTGGATCTGGATGGCGCGCGGGCGCGGATAGAAGAGCTGGACGCCGTGAAATCTGCCGAACTCCGCGTGCGCTCTGGCGGGGTATTGCAAGTGCTGGTGACCGAGCGCGAGCCTGTTGCCGTCTGGCGCACCGACGATGGCTTGCTGCTGGTGGATAAGGGTGGGCACCGCGTGGCGGGGCTTCACGCCCGCTCTGACCGGCCCGATCTGCCGCTGATCGCCGGGATCGGCGCGGATGCCGCCACGGGTGAGGCACTGCAACTCCTGTCCGCCGCTGGCCCCCTGATCCCGCGCATTCGCGGCATTGTCCGGATGGGCGAACGCCGTTGGGATATTGTGCTGGACCGTGAGCAGCGCATCCTCTTGCCATCCGAAAACCCGGTGCGCGCGCTGGAGCGCCTGCTGGCGCTGGACCGCGCCCAAGACATCCTGTCCCGCGACCTTTTGGCCGTGGACCTGCGCATCGACACCCGCCCCATTTTACGACTGACGCCATTCGCCCTGAACCAGATCCGTCGGACTCAGGGCCTTGAGACTGTGGAGACAGAGCTGTGACCGATCTTTACCAATCCCAACGGGCCATGCGTAATATGCGTCGCGCCGCCATGCAGCGGGGCGTTATCGCCATTCTGGATGTCGGCACCTCAAAGATCGCCTGTCTGATCCTGCGCTTTGACAGCGCAGGGCAGGTCGGGGATCAGGACTCTGTCGGCTCTATGGCCGGACAATCGCAGTTTCGCATCATCGGGGCGGCCACCACGCGGTCGCGCGGGGTGCGTTTCGGTGAAATCGCCGTGATGAACGAGACTGAACGCGCCATCCGCACCGCCGTTCAGGCCGCGCAAAAGATGGCCAATGTGCGGGTTGATCATGTCATCGCCTGCTTTGCGGGCGCAGAACCGCGCAGCTATGGATTGGCGGGCGAATGGGATCTGCAAGATTCAGTCGTGACCGAACAGGATGTGGCCCGCGTGCTGGCCGCTTGCGATGTGCCTGACCTTGGGCCCGGCCGCGAAGTGCTGCACGCTCATCCGGTCAACTTTGCCTTGGATCATCGCACGGGTCTGGGCGATCCGCGCGGCCAGATCGGCCACCGTCTGGCCTGCGACATGCACCTTTTGTCGGTCGATGGCGATGTGATCCAGAACCTTTTGCACTGCATCAAGCGCTGCGATCTGGAACTGGCGGGCGTGGCCTCTTCGGCCTATGCCTCTGGGATCTCGTCTTTGGTCGAGGATGAGCAGGAGTTGGGGGCGGCCTGTATTGATATGGGCGGCGGCGCCACCGGCCTGTCGGTCTTTATGAAAAAACATATGATCTATGCGGACTCGGTTCGGATGGGGGGCGATCATGTCACATCCGACATCGCCAAGGGGTTGCAAATTCCGCTGGCCACGGCCGAGCGGATCAAGACCCGCCATGGCGGCTTGTTCGCCACCGGCATGGATGACCGTGAGATGATCGAGATTGGCGGCGATTCAGGCGATTGGGAAAAAGACCGCCGCCAGATCAGCCGGACTGAGTTGATCGGCATCATGCGCCCGCGCGTCGAGGAAATTCTGGAAGAAACCCGCGAGCGTCTGGACGCAGCGGGCTTTGACCATCTGCCCAGCCAGCAAATCGTGCTGACGGGTGGGGCCAGCCAGATCCCCGGGCTGGACGGCTTGGCCGCCCGCATCCTGGGTCAGCGCGTGCGCCTGGGTCGGCCGTTGCGCGTGCAGGGCCTGCCACAAGCGGCCACCGGGGCGGCATTTGCCTCTGCCGTAGGCCTGTGCCTCTTTGCGGCACATCCACAAGATGAGTGGTGGGACTTTGAAATCCCGTCAGAGCGCTATCCCGCACGGTCGTTGAAAAGGGCGGTCAAATGGTTCAAGGACAACTGGTAACCACAATATACAGACAGGTTCGCGAAATCCCGCCGATTGCGGGAATAAATCTGCTATATTTTGTGGATACCGCTTGTTTTCCTAGTGACGTTAGGGCCGGTTGTGGATAGAATCGGGGATAAGTAGGCAGGCCGGGGCTGGGACAGGCACTCGGGCATACAAAAACGCGGCATAAAAAACGGACAGGCGGACCCAATGGCACTCAATCTGACAATGACGAACCAGCGCGAAGAGTTGAAGCCGCGTATCACGGTTTTCGGCGTGGGCGGGGCTGGCGGCAACGCTGTCAACAATATGATCGAGCAGAACCTTGAAGGCGTAGAGTTCGTTGTTGCGAACACCGACGCGCAGGCGCTGCAGCAATCAAAAGCCAGCGCGCGCATCCAGATGGGTGTGAAGTTGACCGAAGGTTTGGGGGCAGGGGCCCGCCCGACCGTCGGGGCCGCCGCCGCCGAAGAGACCATTGAAGAGATCGTTGACCATCTGGCGGGCGCGCATATGTGCTTTATCACCGCTGGCATGGGCGGCGGCACCGGCACCGGGGCTGCCCCGATCATCGCCCAAGCCGCCCGCGAATTGGGTGTGCTGACCGTTGGCGTCGTGACCAAGCCCTTCCAGTTCGAGGGCAACAAGCGGATGAAGCAAGCCGAGGAGGGCGTTGAGGCCCTGCAGAAGGTTGTCGATACGCTGATCATCATTCCCAACCAGAACCTGTTCCGGCTGGCGAATGAAAAAACCACCTTTACCGAAGCCTTCGCTATGGCAGATGACGTGCTCTATCAAGGCGTCAAGGGTGTGACCGATCTGATGGTCCGCCCCGGTCTGATCAACCTGGATTTTGCCGATGTTCGCGCCGTGATGGACGAGATGGGCAAAGCCATGATGGGCACTGGCGAAGCCGAAGGCGAAAACCGCGCGGTTGAGGCGGCTGAAAAGGCCATCGCCAACCCGCTGTTGGATGAAATCAGCCTGAACGGCGCCAAGGGTGTCTTGATCAACATCACCGGTGGTTATGATCTGACCCTGTTCGAGTTGGACGAAGCCGCCAATATCATCCGCGAAAAGGTGGACCCAGACGCGAATATCATCGTCGGCTCCACGCTGGACACCTCGATGGAGGGCCGTTTGCGGGTCTCCGTTGTGGCAACCGGCATTGACGCCACGCCGCAAAGCCGCGCCGATGCGCCGGTGACGCGCCGCACGATGGCCGCCCCGTTGACCTTGCAGCCAGCCTATGCGCCACCGCCAAAGCGCGAACCCGCTTTGTCGGTGTCGGCAGTGACGGCAACGCCTGCGCCCAGCTATGCGCCGCCTGCCGCCGTAGCCCCGCGCCCGCAGCCCATCGCGGCCGAAGCCCCGGATCTTTTCGAGGCCCCCTCTGCGCCCCGCTTTGCGCCGATGGAAGAGGTTGAGGAAATGACCGACACCGATATGCCGCCTCCGGCCTATCGCCCGCAACCGGCACCGACGGCACAGGTGGCCCGCCCGGCCCAGACGCAGCTTGACTCAGATGCGGGCAGCTATGTCGCCCCCCGCCCGCGCAGCGCGCAACCCTCGGCCGAGGCTTTGGCCCGGTTGCAGGCCGCTGTGTCAAAGGCCCCCGGCATGAACGCCCAACGCACCGCCCCACAGCCGCGCATGGCAGAGCCAGAGCCTGCCGTTGCCGCCAAGCCGCGCTTTGGCATCGGCTCTTTGATCAACCGCATGGCGGGCCATCTGGACGGCGGCGCAGAGCGTGCCGCCCCGCAGGCCCAGACCCGCGCCCAGCCGCCCGTCACCTCTTATGATGATGAGCCGGATCACCATGGCGATGACAACCGGATCGAGATTCCTGCCTTTCTGCGCCGTCAGGCGAACTGAAACAAAGATAGTGTGATAGTAGGAAGGGCCTGGGAAACCGGGCCTTTTTTATATTTAAATCAATGGCTTGGAATTGTGACATCGCCTGTCACAATGCGTTGCAAAAGGTGAGTTGAGAAATTGCTACACGTTGATTAGTTAAACCTCGAACGATTGGACTGCCCACGGGTGTCCTGCATTTGAGGCGATAGAGGTCAGAGCACGTGCAGAACACGTTGAAATCAGCGATCAGTTTTACCGGGGTGGGTCTCCACTCGGGCAAGCCTGTGCGCATGACCATCCGTCCGGCTTCGGCCGATTATGGCATCTGGTTCCACCGCACCGACATTGCCGATGGCGATGCGATGATCCCGGCGATCTGGTCTGCTGTGACCCCATCGCGCCTTTGCACTGTGGTGGAAAACGCTGCTGGGGCTTCGGTGTCGACGATCGAGCATGTCATGGCTGCGCTGGCCGGGTCGGCCATTCACAACGCCTTGATCGAGATTGATGGCCCCGAAGTGCCGATCCTTGATGGCTCTGCCGAGCCGTTTGTTGCAGCCTTCATCGCCCGCGGCTTTGTGGCGCAGCGCAGCGATGTGCGCGCGATCAAGGTGCTGAAAACGGTCGAAGTGCGCGAGGGCGAGGCCGTGGCCCGGCTGGAGCCATCGGATATGCTGGAAATCGATTTCCGCATCGACTTTGCCGAAGGCGCTATTGGCGTGCAGAGCCGCCGGTTGAACATGTCAAACGGCGCTTTCGTGCGCGAGCTGTCTGACAGCCGCACCTTCTGCCGCCAATCTGACGTGGATCTGATGCGGCAAAAGGGCCTGGCCCTCGGCGGCACGCTGGACAATGCCGTGGTGTTTGACGGTGACCGCGTTCTCAGCCCGGGTGGCTTGCGTCACGCGGATGAGCCTGTGCGCCACAAGATGCTGGACGCCTTGGGCGATCTGGCGCTGGCAGGGGGGCCGCTGCTTGGCCGCTATACCGGCATCCGCGCCGGCCACGCGATGACCAACCAACTGCTGCGCGCCTTGTTTGCAGACCCCACGGCGTTTCGTCTGGTGGCCTGCGGCGACCGCGTCGGCGAAAAGCTGCCGGGCGTGGGCGTGCATCGCGGTGATCTGCCCTCGCATCGGCGTGCGGTTGCGGCGGCCTGAATTGGCCGCTGGCTGACAGGTCTGGAAGTCTTACCCGTCCTGCCTTAAAAAACCGACAAAGGCGTTTTGCGCAGCCGAAATATCTGTGCTAGGACAAGTCGAAAGACGGTGAATCCCGCCCTGCGGGCAGCACGTCTGCCGGATGAGGAAGTCAGGTTTGGAAGTGCGGATCAAGGCAGGCGGAAGTGCGGGGCGGATGACAGCAATGGGCGGTGCCTTGGCGCTGACACTTGTGCTGTCAGCCTGTGGCCGGGCCAAGGATAACGAAGCCTCGTTAGAAAAATACACCGCCGAAGAGATCTACCGTCAGGGCGAGATCGCGCTGGAAGCCGGGCGCAAGCCGGATGAGGCGCTGCGCTTTTTCCGCGAGGTTGAGCGGCTTTACCCTTATACCGAGTTTTCCAAGCGCGCGTTGATCATGCAGGCCTTTACCCTGCATAAGTCAAAGAAGTATGAAGAGGCGCGGTTGGCGGCACAGCGCTATCTCGATCTCTATCCGGGCGAAGAAGACGCGGCTTATGCGCAATATCTTATGGCGCTGTCGTATTACGACCAGATCGACGACGTTGGCCGCGATCAGGGCCTGACCTTCTTGGCCCTGCAAGGTCTGCGCGATGTGATCGAGAAATATCCCGATAGCGAATATGCCCAATCGGCGATTCTCAAGTTCGACCTGGCCTTTGACCATCTGGCCGCAAAAGAGATGGAAATTGGTCGCTATTACCTGAAGCGCAAGCATTACTCGGCGGCCATAAACCGCTTCCGCACCGTGGTGCAGGATTTCCAGACCACTTCGCATACGGCTGAAGCGTTGCACCGCTTGGTGGAGTGCTATCTGGCCTTGGGGTTCGAGGAAGAGGCGCAGACGGCAGCGGCGATTTTGGGCTATAACTACCAATCCTCGCCGTTCTATCTTGATAGTTTCAACCTGTTGAAGGGGCGTGGGCTTGCGCCTGAGGCCAAGGGTTCCAGCTGGTTGTCGACGGTTTACCGCCAGATGATCCGGGGCGAATGGCTATAGGGGGGGATGGGCGTATCGCCCATCCTACGGGGCTGCAGTGCTGCGTTCGCTTGAAATCCGCGATGTGCTTATTATTGACCGCCTGGCGTTAGAGCTGGGAGCGGGCTTGAATGTGCTGACCGGAGAGACCGGGGCGGGCAAGTCTATCCTTCTGGATTCTTTGGGCTTTGTGTTGGGTTGGCGGGGCAGGGCGGATTTGGTTCGCCAAGGCGCCGAAAAGGGCGAAGTTACGGCCGTTTTCGATCTGGCCCCCGGCCATGCGGCGCGCGCCGTGCTGGAAGAGGCAGGGTTCGAGGCTGAGGATGAGTTGATCCTGCGCCGCATCACCGCCGCAGACGGCAAGAAGACCGCTTATGTGAACGATCGCCGCGTCAGTGGCGAGGTTTTGCGCGATCTGTCGGAAACGCTGGTGGAACTGCATGGCCAGCATGATGACCGGGGGTTGTTGAACCCGCGCGGTCATCGTCAGTTGCTGGACAGTTTTGCCGTGGTTGATCTGGCCCCTTTGCGCGCCGCTTGGGCCGCCGCCCGTCAGGCGCGGGTGGCCTTGGCTGAGGCCGAGGACGGCATCGCCCGCGCCAAGGTTGAGGAAGACTTCCTACGCCATGCGGTCGCTGAGTTGGACAAGCTGAACCCTTTGCCGGGCGAAGAAGCCACGTTGGACGCGCACCGTCGGTTGATGCAAGCCTCCGTCCGGATTGGCGAGGATATTGCAAAGGCCGCTGGTGCGATGTCGTTTGAGGGCGCGGAGGGCAAGTTGCAAGATGCGCTGCGCTGGCTGGATGGGGCGGCGAACCGGGCTGAGGGGCGGCTGGAAGAGCCGCTGGCCGCGTTGAACCGCGCGATGATTGAGTTGGCAGAGGCGCAGGCGGGGGTGGATGCCTGCCTTTTGGCGCTGGAATTCAACCCATCCGAGTTGGAAGTGGCCGAAGAGCGTCTGTTCGCCATCCGCGCTTTGGCCCGCAAGCATGGCGTGGCCCCTGATGATCTGGGCGCTTTCGCCGATGATCTGCGGGCGCGACTGGCGGCTTTGGATGCGGGAGAGGCGGGTCTGGCCAAGCTGGCTCGGGCGGTTGATCTGGCGCAGGCGGGCTATTTGACCGCCGCCGCCGCCGTGACCACCCAGCGCAGCACCGCCGCGCGGCGGCTGGACAAGGCGATGGCGGCAGAACTGGCCCCGCTAAAGATGGAACGCGCGGTTTTCATCACCGATGTCACCGCCGGAGAGCCGGGGCCGGAGGGCGTGGATGCCGTGGTTTTCACCGTGGCCACCAACCCCGGCGCGCCTTCGGGCGCGTTGAACAAGATCGCCTCGGGCGGCGAGTTGAGCCGCTTTTTGCTGGCGCTAAAGGTCTGCCTGACGGGCCAGCAAAGCGGTTTGACGCTGATCTTTGATGAGATTGACCGGGGCGTGGGCGGGGCGACCGCTGATGCGGTCGGGCGCAGGCTAAAGGCGCTGGCCACGGGCGCGCAGGTTTTGGTGGTGACACATAGCCCGCAGGTCGCGGCCTGCGGCGCGCATCATTGGCGGGTGGAAAAGCGGGTGGCCAATGGGGCGACGCTGTCCACCGTGGTGCCGCTGAACCCCGATGAACGGGTTGAGGAAATCGCGAGGATGCTGGCGGGCGATACCGTGACGGAGGCCGCCCGGGCGGCGGCGCGAGAGCTGCTGGCCTAACCCTGCGGCACCAGTTTCCCTGGATTCAGCCGGTTTTGCGGATCCAAAGCGCGCTTGATCGCCCCCATCACCTGCCAGCCCGGCCCATGTTCCGCCGCCATCAGCGCCAGCTTGCCAAAGCGCACTCCATGCTCTCCGGTGATCGTGCCGCCCAGCCGCAACGCGCGTTCCGCCATCCGCTGCGCCAGTGCGCGTGCAATCGCGGCCTCTGCCGCATCGCCATCCCGCACCAACAGAATCGCGTGGAAATTGCCATCACCAACATGGCCGAGAATTGGCCCCGGCACCGGGGTGCTGGCAATATCCGCCCGCGTCTCCTCAACCGCTTCGGCCAAGGCCGAGATCGGCACGCAGACATCCGTCACAATCGCCTTGCACCCGGGACGAGAGGCCAAAATCGCGCGATATGCATCATAGCGCGCCTTCCACAGCCGGGTCCGGTCTTCTTGCGCGCGCGCCCATTGGAAACCCGTGCTGCCAAACTCCGCCGCCAGATCACCAAACCGCGCCGCCTGTTCGGTCACGCTTTGCGGGCTGCCGTGAAATTCCACCATCAACTGCGGGCACAAGGGCAGTTCCAACCCCGAAAAATCGTTGCAAGCCGCCACCGCCGCCTCATCCAGAAACTCGATCCTTGCCATCGGAAGCCTGGTCTGGATGGTTGCAATCACGCAATCCACCGCATCGGCAATGCTGGCAAAGCCGCAAGTCGCGGCCGAAACCGCTTCTGGCTGGCCATGCAAGCGCAGGGTGATTTCGGTGATCAACCCCAACGTCCCCTCAGACCCCACCATCAGCGCCGTCAGATCATAGCCCGCCGCGGATTTTGGCGCCGAAGACCCGGTGCGGATGATCTGCCCATCGGCCAAAACCACCTCAACCCCCAAGACATTGTCGCGCATAGAGCCATAGCGCACCGTGGCCGTGCCAGAGGCCCGTGTCGCCACCATTCCCCCGATGGAGGCATTGGCGCCGGGGTCTACCGGAAAGAACAACCCCGTGGCGCGCAATTCCTCATTCAGCGCCTCGCGCGTCAGGCCGGGCTGCACCACGGCCAGCATATCCTCGGGGTAAACCGCCAACACCTTGGCCATGCGGGAAAAATCCACCGTCACGCCGCCCAGACGGGCCAAAGCATGCCCCTCTAGCGAAGTGCCAGCGCCCCAGCCGATCAGCGCAAAGCCATGCCGCGCCGAAAGAACGGCCAGCCGCGCCACCTGCGCGGTGTTGTCGGGAAACACCACAGCCCAAGGGGCGGGCGCGTCAATCAGGCTTTCGCTTTGCGCATGGGCCCGCAGCACCGCCCGATCGGTGGAAAAGCGATCGCCGAAAAAGGCGTGCAGATCGGCGGTGGCGGCATCGGTCAACATCGCGCCAACTTAAGCGGTTCATGCGGCCGCGAAAAGGGGCAGAAGGGCTGGAACGCCGCCCGGCTTTACGATATGCGACAGCCGTCCCACACGCAGGAGCGCTGCCATGAAAGCCGCCGTCATCACCTTTCCCGGTTCCAACTGTGACCGCGATCTGGCGGTTGCCTTCCAGGCCGCCGGGTTTCAGGTGGAACGTGTCTGGCACAAGGACACCGATCTGCCCAAGGGCGTTGATGTGGTCGGCGTGCCGGGCGGCTTTTCCTATGGGGATTACCTGCGCTGCGGCGCCATCGCCGCGCAATCGCCGATCAGTGCCGCCGTCAAGGCCCATGCCGAAAAGGGCGGCTATGTCCTTGGCATCTGCAACGGCTTTCAGGTCTTGACCGAAATGGCCCTGCTGCCGGGCGTCTTGATGCGCAATGCAGGGCTGAAATTCATCTGCCGCACCATTGATCTGACCGTGGCTACAAAAGACAGCGCCTTTACCGATGCTTACGCCAAGGGTCAAACCCTGCGGGTGCCTGTGGCGCATCACGATGGCAACTATACCACCGATGCCGAAGGGCTGGCGCAGCTGCGCGGCGAAGACCGCATTGCCTTTACCTATACCCAACTCCTTAACGGCTCGATGGGGGGGATTGCCGGCATTTTGTCAGCCAACCGCCGGGTGCTGGGCATGATGCCGCATCCCGAACGTGCGGCTGATCCGCTGCACGGCTCTACCGACGGGGCGGGGATGTTCGCCGGCCTGATGCGCGGGATGGCGCTGGCTTAAGGCCACCCGCCTTGAGGCAGCCCGGGCGCGGCCCTACTCTGGACGCCATGAGCACCAGTTCCGAACCATTGCAATCTGACGAGTCGCCGGGTCTGTCTTGGCGGCTGCGGCTGGTTGTGGTGCTGCTGGTTGTGGTGGCGGTGTCTGTCGTGCTGGTCACCAACCGCTGGCTGTCAGACCGCTTTACCGAATCCACCCGCAACCGCGCCGAAGTGCGGCTGGCGCTTTATACCGGCAACCTAGTTTCGGAATTGCAACGGACATCAGTGGTGCCTTTGCTGTTGTCGCGCGACCCCGATCTGTTGGCGGCCCTGCGCGAGGGCAATTATGCCGCGACCTCGGCCAAGCTGATTGCGCTGCAATCAGAAATTGCCGTGGCGTCGATCCAGCTGTTGGATGGCGATGGTCGGGTGGTTGGATCGACCAACCGCAACCTTCTGGGTACCTCCTACCGCTCGGACCAGGCCTTTGTAGATGCGCAGCGCGCCCGCGACACCATCTTTACCGCGACCAAGCGCGAGGCGGGGGGGTATATCTTCAACTATTCCCAGGCCTTGCGGGCGGATGGCAAGGTGGTGGGCGTGATCGTCGTGGCCGTCGATCTGATGAAATACGAACGCGCTTGGGCGGGGCTGCACGACGCGGTTCTGGTCACCGACAGCGAAGGGTCGGTGATCCTTGCCACCGAACCCATCTGGCGCGGCCAGCCGATGGATGCAGCGCTTGAGGCGCGCGATGCGCCCTCGGCCATCCAACGCGCGTTGCAGGCCACCACCACTTGGGCAACGGATCCGCCCGATGCCTATATGCGCGGCGAAGCCGTCATGCAGACCACGGCGCGCGTGCCGTTTCGGGGCTGGCGGATCTATACCTTTACGGCCTACGATTCGGTGCGCGAACGGGTCAACGGGATCCTCGCGCTGGAAATCATGGGCTTTGCCATTCTGATGGCGATCACCTTTTACATGCTTTCCCGCCGGGCCTGGTCGCAATCGGTCAGCTTGCAACGCGAATCCGCCGATCTGCGCCTGCTGAACGCGCGCCTGCAGCGCGAGATTGTCGAGCGTCAGAAGGTTGAAAAAACCCTTGAGGTGGCCGAGCTGACCCTTGCCCAATCGTCCAAACTGGCCGCCTTGGGCGAGATGTCAGCCGCCGTCAGCCATGAATTGAACCAGCCTTTGGCCGCGATGAAAACCTATCTTGCCGGCGCGCGTCTTCTCCTGCAACGCAAGCGCCCGGAAGAGGCGCTCAGCAGTTTCCAACGTATCGACGATCTGATTGAGCGCATGGGGGCCATCACCCGTCAGTTAAAGTCCTACGCAAGGAAAGGCGGCGAAGCCTTTGAACCGATTGATCTTCGCGCCAGCATCTCATCAGCCCTGTCGATGATGGAGCCGCAGTTGAAAGCCCGCGTGGTCAAGATCAGCCGCAGCCTGCCGCGTCAGGCGGTGATGGTGATGGCTGACCGGATCCGGCTGGAACAGGTCATTATCAACCTGCTTCGGAACGCGCTGGATGCCACCAAAGACACCCCGTCGCCACATATCGACATCCTTCTGGCCGCGGGCGAAACCGCCACCCTGTCGGTGCGCGACAATGGCCATGGTATCACAGCACTCGATCAAGTGTTCGAGCCGTTCTACACCACAAAGAAAGCCGGCGAAGGGGTTGGCCTTGGGCTCGCGATCTCGATGGGGATTGTCGCCGATCTGGGCGGCCGCCTGACAGCCCGCAACGCCGAAGACGGGGGGGCGGTGTTCGAGATGCACCTGCCGATCCTTGGCAACAAACAACAAGCAGCAAAATGAGGCGCAGATGGCACGGGCAATGAAAGTCGCGATCGTGGATGATGAGGCCGATATGCGCGCCTCGATCAGCCAATGGCTGGCCCTGTCGGGGTTTGATACCGAAACCTACGCCAGCGCCGAAGACGCGCTGAAGGCCATCGGGCCGGAATTTCCGGGGGTTGTGGTGTCTGACATCAAGATGCCGGGCATGGATGGCATGGCCTTCCTGAAACGCCTGATGAGTCTGGATTCCGGCCTGCCCGTGATCATGATCACCGGCCACGGCGATGTGCCGATGGCGGTCGAGGCGATGCGCGTTGGCGCCTTTGATTTCCTGGAAAAGCCCTTTAACCCAGACCGGATGACGGATCTGGCCAAAAAGGCCACCCAAACCCGCCGCATGACCCTTGATAACCGCGCCCTGCGCAAGGAACTGTCCGACGGCACGACGATCATGAATAAACTCGTCGGTTCCAGCCCCGCGATGGACCGCTTGCGCGAAGACATCCTTGATCTTGGCCAAGCCGACAGCCACGTGCTGATCGACGGCGAAACCGGCACCGGCAAAACGCTGGTCGCCCATGCCCTGCACGCCGTCGGTCCGCGCGGATCAAAGAAATTCGTCACCATCTCTTGCGCCGCATGGGCCGAAGATCAACTGGCCGCCCGCCTGTTTGGCCCCGCCGATGACGGCACCATCCCGCTGATCGAAGAGGCGCGCGGTGGCACCCTGTGCCTTGAAGATATTGAATCGCTTAGCCAATCCCTGCAAGCCCGGTTGCTGACATTTATCAACGAACAGGGCATCCCGCCCGAAACCCGCATCATCGCCATCTGCAACCAGCACAGCCCCGACATGACGCTGGAACAAACCCTGCGCCAGGATCTGTTCTACCGCCTTGGCGCAATGACCATCCTTCTGCCCCCCCTGCGGTCGCGCGGGGAAGATATCTTGCAGCTGTTCACCCGCCTTTCGGAACAATTCGCCGAAGAATACGGCTGCGACGCGCCCCAAGTCACCGCACAAGAGGCCGCCCAACTGCTGCAAGCGCCATGGCCCGGCAACGTCCGCCAGCTGGTCAACATCGCCGAACGCGCAGTCTTGCAAAACCGCCGCGGCTCCGGCTCCATCGCCAGCCTTCTGATGGCCGATAATGAGGCCTCAGGCCCCGCCCTGACCACCGAAGGCAAGCCCTTGAAAGACTATGTTGAGGCATTCGAGCGGATGCTGATCGACAACACCATGCGCCGCCACAAAGGCAGCATTGTCGCGGTGATGGAGGAACTCTGCCTGCCCCGCCGCACGCTGAACGAAAAGATGGCCAAGTATAGCTTGCAACGCTCTGATTATGTGTAAACTCTGCCCCTAAAAGGGCAGGGCGCCATATGATCAATCGCAAAACCCTAGCCGCGATAGCCGCCATTCTTCTGGCTGCGCCGGGCGTCGCACAAGCCGAATGCACTGGCCCCAATTGCTATGCGGGGCTAGAGGCGATGATCGGATCGGTCACCGTGTACGCGCTGCTGGGCATTGGCCTGCTGGTTCTTTTGGTGATGCGCAAATGGCGCCTCATCAAATGGGTCTACGGCCCGATTTTGGCCCTGACCATCGGCCTGCCCCTGCTAAGCCAGACCTCGCAGGGCTGGAAAGTCTGGAGGATGGAGTGGCGCGAGGTGGTCGGCAGCCCGCCGCCCCTGTTCAGCGGCACGCCGCTGTTGGTGGCGTCAAAGAACCGCTGCTATTTCGGTGCCTGCGAGGCGATCCTGCGCGCCGCTGGCCCAAAGGGGATCATCGTCTTGCCGCTTGAGGTGCTGGAGGGCTTGGATCTCTCCGCCCCGGTAAACCTTGCCAGCCTGCCCTTGCAGAATTGGGCCGAACCGCGCCAACAGGGCGACAACATTGACAGCCGTTATCTGTCAACGATCCGGACCGCAGAGATCGCGCCACGGATCGACTATTTGATCTATGTGCAACCAGGCTCTTTCGCCTCGACCCAAGGCCCGGTGGATCTGGCCCTTGCGGGCAATCCGGCGCAGTCAGGCATGGGCGGGGCAGAGGTTGTCCGCTTTGCCATGGCCCCTTTGCCGCCCGGAACCGGCATGCTGTCACTGCAATCGCTGCAATTCGATCTTCTGGATATGTGGATGGGGGATGAGCCGCTTGGCCTGCCCTTGGCGCCGTTGAACCGGCTGTCGGCCAATAACCGCAACCCCACCGCTGACGCCGCCATCCGCGCCATCTGCCCGATCGCTTACGACGTGCCCGAGTATGACTGCGTTGACGGCCTGCAATAAGCCATCCGGCATGGCACCGTTACGCGACAGGCTTTGTGACAATCGTGCGAAATTGGTCATTGCGCGGCCCCCGCCTTTGCCAGTAGGGTCCGGGCAAGGCGGCTTGCCGCCCGAAGAATTCTCTCCCCCTCAGTTGCCAGGCACGTCTTGCCGGCCTTTGTGATGGGAGCCGGATCGGCCGCAAGGCTGTGCAAATTGCCTGCAAGTCCATGGATTTACAGGCTTTTAAAGGCGGAAAGCCCGCAAGGCTTTCCTGACGTGAACCGCGATGAGGCGCGCGATGACATTGGCAAAAGGTGAGGTCTGCCTGCTCGGCAGGGCCCGTTTTGCTGTCGACCGCGCCCACGCCCTGACAAGCCGCCCTGAGATTCATGCCCTCCCGTCCGGTCCGCCGAGCGGGTCCATGCGTTTGGGGCGCAATGGAAAAACATGCCCAAGAAAATGCTTATCGACGCGTCACATGCGGAAGAAACCCGCGTTGTCGTGGTGGACGGAAACAAAGTTGAAGAGTTCGACTTTGAAACCCTGAACCGGCGCCAGCTGGCCGGAAACATCTATCTGGCCAAGGTGACGCGCGTTGAACCCTCGTTGCAGGCGGCCTTTGTCGATTACGGTGGAAACCGTCACGGCTTTTTGGCCTTTGCAGAAATTCACCCCGATTATTACCAGATCCCCGTCGCGGACCGTCAGGCCCTGATTGACGAAGAGCGCGCCTTTGCCCGCGCCGAAGAAGAAGAAGAAAACAACCCGCGCCGCCGCAGCCAAAAGCCGCGCGGCAAGCCCCGTGCCGAAGCCGTAACCGACGCCGATGCCGTGATTACTGGTCCCGAAGGCATGCCCGGTGGTATGGAAGTGGTCGACCTTGACGATGAGGCCGAGACCGAAGCCACCCACGATCACGATCACGATCATGATCATGACTCGCACAGATCGGATGAACCCGAAGCGCCGTTCCGCGCCATGGACACCGCCTCCGAGACCGATGACGAGATCGAATCCATCGCGGAAGAAGACGTTCAGGAAGAGATCAGCCAGCCCCGCCGCGCCCCCCGCGCGCGCCGCTACAAGATTCAAGAAGTCGTCAAGGTCCGCCAGATCATGCTGGTGCAGGTCGTCAAAGAGGAACGGGGCAACAAGGGCGCAGCCCTCACCACCTACCTTTCGCTGGCTGGCCGCTACTGCGTCTTGATGCCCAACACCGCGCGCGGCGGCGGCATCTCGCGCAAGATCACCCAAGCCGTTGATCGCAAAAAGCTGAAAGAAATCGCCGGCGAAATGCTGGTGCCCGAAGGCGCAGGCCTGATCATCCGCACCGCCGGCGCCAAGCGCACCAAGGGCGAGATCAAGCGTGACTACGAATATCTCATGCGTCTGTGGGAACAGATCCGCGAGCTGACGCTGAAATCCATCGCCCCCGCCGCGATCTACGAAGAGGGCGATCTGATCAAACGATCAATCCGCGACCTTTATACCGGCGAGATCGACGAAGTTCTGGTCGAAGGCGAAGGCGGCTACCGCACCGCCAAAGACTTCATGCGCATGATCATGCCGACCCACGCCAAGCAGGTGAAGCTGTATCAGGACTCCACACCCCTCTTCGCCCGCCATCAGGTCGAAGGCTATCTTGGCGGCATGTTCAACCCCACAGTGCAGCTGAAATCCGGCGGCTATATCGTCATCGGCATCACCGAAGCGCTGGTGGCCATCGACATCAACTCGGGCCGCGCTACCAAAGAAGGCTCGATCGAAGACACCGCCACCAAGACCAACCTTGAGGCGGCGGATGAGATCAGCCGCCAGCTGCGCCTGCGCGACTTGGCCGGTCTGATCGTCATCGACTTCATCGACATGGAAGAGCGGCGCAACAACCTCGCCGTTGAAAAGCGCCTGAAGGACAAGCTGAAAACCGACCGCGCCCGCATCCAGATCGGCCGCATCTCGGGCTTTGGCCTGTTGGAAATGTCACGCCAACGCCTGCGTCCGGGCATGCTGGAATCGACCACGCAGCCCTGCGCGCATTGCCACGGCACCGGCCTGATCCGGTCCGACGACAACATGGCGCTGCAAGTCCTGCGCGCCTTGGAAGAAGAGGGCACGCGCAAGCGCAGCAAGGAAGTCTTGCTCAAAGCCCCGATCAGCATCGTCAACTATCTGATCAACCACAAACGCGAACATATTGCCTTGATCGAGGCCCGCTATGGCATGGCCGTGCGGATTGAGGCTGATCCAATGATGATCTCGCCCGATCACACGCTGGAAAAGTTCAAGACCGCAACCCGGCTTGTCCCCGAAATTTCTGCGGTTATCTCGGGCCACGCAGGCCTGATGGGCGCGCCTGCCGAGGATGAAGACGACGATTACGTCGAGGATATCGTCGAAGACGAAGAGGAGGCCGAAGCTGAGGCCACCGAGACCCATCAGTCTGATCGACAGTCTGATAGCCAAAACGGACGCGAGTCCAACGGCGAAGGGGACGGCGAAGGCGGCAAGAAAAAGCGGCGTCGGCGTCGGCGTCGTCGCGGTGGAAATCGTGAGGGCGAAAACGGCACCGAAGAGAACGGTGAAGAGGGCGACGACTCCGCTGGCGACAGCGAAGCGGTCACGGCGGACGCAGGCGACACGCCCACCCCGAAATCCAACCGCTCACGCTCGCGCAACCGCAACCGCAAGCCCCGTGACGATGCCCCCGAGGCCGAAGCCACCACGGATGCTCCGGCGGAAGTCGTAGCTGAGGCCGTGGCCGAAGAGGCCCCCGCCAAAGCCCCAGCCCGCTCGCGCAGCCGTGCGTCCAAGGCCAAAACGGCCGAGGTTGTGGCCGAAGCGGTGGTTGAAGCCCCCGCCGCAGCCGCAGCCGAGGACGTAAAAACCCCGGTCAAGCGCACCCGCGCGCCGCGCAAAAAGGCAGGCGACGATCCCGTAGCAGAGGCCCCCGCCACTGCTACGGCCCCCGCCGCCAAACCGGCCAAAGCCCCCGCCAAACCGGCAGCGTCCCGCGCCAAAGCCCCGGCCAAAGCCAAAGCCGCAGAACCCGAGGCCCCCAAGGCCAAGGCTCCCGCAGCCTCGGAAATGCCTGCCCTCGTCGCCGACCCCGGCGACACGCCATCGGCAGGCACGGCGCTAAGGCCTGACCCGCAAGACACGCCAGACGACTCGTCAAAACCCCGCCGCAAAGGCTGGTGGTCGCTGAAGAAATGACTGAACCGGGGGGCCTAGGCCCCCCTTTTCTTTGCGGTGATTGGGGAATGGTTGACGCCTTCAAGCCCGCAACGTCAGTGAATGTCCCACTACCCTCGATCTGGCGGATCGCAAATTATACGCTTTTGAGATAAGCGTTCACAAATTCCATTTTCGAGGAGAACCCCATGCAAGGTTTTGAAGATAGCCATCTGGGCAAAATTCGAAAACTTGTTGGTTCACAATTGTTGCTTGTTCCGGGTGCCCGCATTGTCATCGAAAACTCAGATAGCAACATACTTCTTCAGCGACGTAGCGATCTGGGCATTTGGGGACTTCCGGGCGGAAATGCGGAACCGGGCGAAGATTTGGCCTCGGTGGTGAAACGAGAAGTCTTTGAAGAAACTGGATTGACCATTGCGGATGCAAAACCTTTCGGCTTTGGAAGCAACCCTGACATAGAGACCGTTCAGTTTCCCAACGGTGACCGATGCCAGTTTTTTGTTCTTAACTTTTTCACCAGATCGTTTTCAGGAGAATTGAGGATGTTAGATGGCGAAAGTCTCGCACTGGACTGGTATCCAAGAGACGAGCTTCCAGACATGCTGCCCAATATGAAAGCAAGTGTTCTGGCGTATGCTCGGTTTTGTTCAAACGGGGATTTTCAGACGATTTGACCTTTAAATTGAACGGCATCAAAGTCAACGGTAACCGCCCGATAAGGACTGCCATTCACGCAGCGGCAGCCTGATTTCTGATCGGTTTCCAGTTCCAAGGTAGCAGTTCATCGATCCGGTTGATTTTGTGATCATGGATGCGGGCGAAGATGTCGGTGAGGTAGGCTTGGGGATCGAGGCCGTTGAACTTGGCTGTCTCGATGATGGTCATGGCACTGGCGAGGGTTTCGCCCCCGGCGTCTGATCCTGCGAAGAGGAAGTTCTTCCGGCCGATCACCACCGGTTTGATGGCCCGTTCGGCGGCGTTGTTGTCGATGGCGACACGGCCATCATCGAGGAAGAGAGCAAACGCGCCCCAGCGGTTCAGGGCGTAGCGCCCTCTCATCGCTGCAAGCAGCGATTGCCGGGCAATAGAAAGCCTTGGCAAGGTCACTTTTGCCGGGGATGCGGGCAAGTTGCGCTTTGGGCCATGCTTTGAATGCCTCCACTTTCGGTCGGGTTTCTTTCTGGCGCGTGGCATGCCGGGCAGCGCGGGACTGGCCGTTGATCTGGCGCTCGATGTCATAGAGATCACCGATCCGGTCCAGAGCCTCGCGGGCGATCTCGGATTTTGTGGCGGTATGGACGTCGAAGAAGTCGCGCCGAAGATGGGCCCAGCAGGCCGCTTCCCGGATGCGGGGCTTGCCTGATGCGTCAGATGCGTAGAGGGCTTTGAAGCCGGAATAGGCATCTGCTTGCAAGATGCCGGAGAACCCGGCCAGATGACGCTGCGGATGCTCGCCCTTGCGGTCGACCGAGAAGAAGTAGGCCGCGCCCGGCGGCGCCGTGTTGCCCCATGGTCTGTCATCGCGCACATAGGTCCAGATGCGGCCCTCCTTGACGCCTTTGCCGATCCCTTCGATGCGTTTTGACGGATCAAGCACTCGGACCGTGGTATCATCCATTGCCCCCCTGTCATGCATGCAGGCATGCTGCCGAGAGGGGCCCACAGCATAGAGAGTTGTGCTGACGTCAATCGCACCGCCCCATCCTGTGTCGTGGGCCAAGGAAACCGCCCGCGTTCCAGCACCTTGTACCAGCACCTTGTAATAGAGACAGAACCCTTGCCCATCCCAGTGCGGCAGCTTCAGCCTGTCGCCTCGTTTGGCCAGCGGAACGCAAACACTGCCCCTCCTGTCGCCTATCGCCGCAAGACATCCCGAGCCAACGCCGCCAACCCCTCGATACCTTTGCGCATGTCGGTCGTTCCACAGGCCAGATAGACCCGAACGCCCCTGCCTGGCCCGATCATGCCGCCTCAACCAGTCGGGTCAGCCGCGACAAATCATCGTCCCCAATCCCGCCCCGGCACCGGATCTGACGGCCATTGCGCAATACGATCTCCACCATCGGTGCTGCTATGTCCGCAGCCGCCTTGGCCTCAAGAACCGATGGCGGCGCAATATCGACGGGCGGGAACAGCGCTGCGCTCGTCGGCTCGCAAAGGCCCTTCTTACGCAGGTCATGCCGCCAGGCATAAATCTGCTGCCGTCTGAGATCATGGCGCTGCGCAACCTGCGTCACTGAAGCGCCGTGACGGCCCACCTTGCAAACAACCGCAAACTTCTCGGCATCCGTCCAACGGCGTCGACGCTCAACCGCACCCAGAACATCACCGCGCATGACAGCCTCGCATAAGGGACGTCCATAATGACGTCATTATGGACGTCTCTACGGCACGGGCGGTGCCCTCAAAAGGCGGTCAACGTCGGGCGATTACGGTCAACACGCAGCTATCACCGCTTCGAACTATCGCATTCCGCCCACTGATTCCAAGTTGGGCCCCGGCATTTTGGAGAGATCAATTAGACTTTAGTAGCACTGGCTTTCCGACTGGAAGGCTGCCCAGCTAGGCTGTAGGCTTGCCCTGATAACGCATGGATGGCCCCAATGACCACCCTCCAAACTCCCCGCCTGACCCTCTCCCCTAACACCCCCGCCGACCGCGACGATTTCATCGCGTTGGAGCGCGACCCACAGGTCATGCGCTTTCTCAACGGCGGGTATCCGGTGGACCAAGCAGACTCCGACCCCAACGCCCCCTTCCTGATGCCGCGCGGAGATGACCCCTACGTCTGGACCGCCCGCCGCACTACCACCAACGCCTTTGTCGGCTGGTTCTGCCTCTGGCCGGACAATCCTGCGACAGCCGAACTCGGCTACCGCCTGCGCAGCGCCGATTGGGGGTAGGGGTTGGCCTCCGAAGCAGCACAGGCCTTGATCAACTGGGGCTTTTCAACCGCCAGATATGACAGGATCTATTCCCAAACGATGGCCGTAAACCAAGCCTCCCGCCGCATTATGGAAAAGATCGGCCTGACCTATTCCCGAACCTTCCACCCCGAAGCCGCCCCCATCCCCGGCAGCGAAGCGGGCGAAGTGGAATACGACCTGACCCGCGCCCAATGGCAGGCCCTCATGCCCCCCGCCTGATCAGATAGATATCGACCAAACCCTCACGCCGCACCCCCAAAACCTCATGCCCCGCACCTGCGCAGAAATGTGGTAAATCCACCGCCGCCATTCGGTCCGTCGCCCGCACGCACAGCACCTGACCGGGCATCATCCCCGCCAGCACCCTGCGCGCCCGCAACACGGGCAGGGGGCACAAGAGCCCCTCACAATCGCTTTCCACATCCCAATCCATCCGCCCCCATACCCCTCAATCCCAAATGTGACAATCCACTCCCGCCGAAGTGACCACCTCACCCCGTGACGCGCCGCCCCCACCGCGTTAGAACCACCCAAAGGGGACCAAATGTTCGATAGCTCCATCCTTGACGCAGGCCTTGCCCTGTCGACCCTGCTGGCGCTGACCGGCGGCCTGCTGTCGTTCCTCTCGCCTTGCGTCCTGCCCGTCGTCCCCCCCTACCTCGCCTATATGTCCGGCATCTCGATGACGGAGATGACCGGCCCGACCGAGGCCCGCCGCCGCGTCATCCTGCCCGCCCTTTTCTTCGTCCTCGGCCTCTCCACCATCTTCCTGCTGCTGGGTTTCGCCGCCTCCGCTTTCGGCATCTTCTTCCTAACCAATCAGGAGATCTTCAACCGCATCGCCGGGGCCATCGTCATCATTTTCGGCCTGCACTTCATCGGCGTCTTCCGCATCCCTTTCCTGATGCGCGAGGCCCGGATCGACGCAGGCGACCAGGGCGGCAGCGCCTTAGGCGCCTTCGTCCTAGGCCTGGCCTTCGCCGCCGGGTGGACCCCCTGCAACGGCCCCATCCTCTCTGGCATCCTGACCATGGCCGCGCGAGAGGCCGACGTGACCCGCGGCCTCTACCTCATGGCCGTCTACTCCATCGGCCTCGGCCTGCCGTTCCTGCTCTCGGCCATCTTCATCAGCCAATCCATGACCCTGATGAAGCGCCTCCGCCCCCATATGCGCAAGATCGAGATCGCCATGGGGCTGCTCCTGATCGCCGTCGGCATTCTGCTTTTCACCTCGTCCTTCTCGATGGTCTCGGGCTGGATGCTTGACGTGATGGAGAAATTCGGCATCCCCCTTCTCGGATAACCCCTTATTTCTGCCCAAATTTCCGGGCATGATCCGCGCCAAGGATGGGGCCATGAGATCAGACACAACAGCGCAAGCGAAAACCGCTGCGGCGACCCCGTTTCGCCGCCGGGTTTTCTACATCCCCGGATATGACCCGTTCCACCCCCGCCGCTACCGCGAACTCTTCCGCAAAGAGGGCACGGATCAGGCCAAGATAACCGGCTACACGCTTGATCTGAAATCAAAAATGACCCAAGGTCCCTACGGCTGGCACGCCACCACCACCATCCAAACCCAAGAGACCGAGGCCGAAATCGACGTCCTCGTCTGGTCCGATATTGTCAAAGATTCGATGTCAAACTCTATCCCCGCCACCTACCTGCAACTGGTCCGCACCGCTTGGGCCTATATCGGCTCGGGTGCGCTCTTCCGCCTGATGCGCCTGCGCAAAGGGCCAATGATCGCCGCCCTTTACCCGATCTTCTTCCTGTTGGCACAGCTTGGCCTTGCCATCCTCGCCGGTTGGATCCTTGGCAAACTGGCCACCCACTACACCCATTGGACCCTTGGCCTTGCCGTCTTTGCCCTGACCGTGGCGGGCGCTTTGCGCTGGTTTCGGTCCATCGACAATAAAATCTTCGCCTATTACCTGATGCATGATTATGCCTATTCCGCCCAATCTGGCGGCGCGAATCCCGCCCCGTTAGAGGCGCGAATGTCCGATTTCCGTAAAACGATCCGCGCCGCCATGGATATGGATGTGGACGAAGTCCTCATCGTTGGCCATTCCTCCGGCGCGCATCTGGCCGTGTCGATCCTCGCCGATATGCTGCGCGAAGGCTTGCCCGAAAATCGCTCCGCGCTTGGTTTCCTAAGCCTCGGCCACGTCGTTCCCATGGTCAGCTTCCTGCCAAAGGCGCAGCGCCTGCGCGCCGATCTGGCCTATCTCTCCACCACCAACGACCTGACATGGGTCGATGTCACCGCCCCCGGCGATGGCTGCTCTTTTGCGCTATGCGATCCCGTGGCCGTCACCGGCGTCGCCCCGCCCGATCAGAAATGGCCGCTCGTCGTCTCTGCCGCCTTCACCCAAACCCTGTCTCCCGAACGCTGGCAAGAACTCAAACGCCGCTATTTCCGGCTGCATTTCCAATACCTTTGCGCCTTTGACCGGCCCGGCGATTACGATTATTTCCAGATTACCGCTGGCCCGCAAACCCTTGCCCAACGCTACGCCACCCGCGCCCCGTCAAAAAGCCGCATCACCAAAGCCGTTAACCGCTATACAAGCACCAAATGACAGGTTGCCCGCATCACCCGCCCAAACCCACCCCGCGTCCTGACAAGGTGTCGCTGCTCACCTACCTGCGCCTCTTTCGCCGCGATATCCTCTCGGCCCAACCCGCCCGCCTTTACCGCGCTTGGATGGCCGAATTCAAAACGCCCTTCTTCAGAAGTTACATGATCAACGACCCCGAACTGGTTGATCTGGTTCTGAAATCACGCCCAGATGATTTCCCGAAATCCAACCGAATCCGCGAAGGCCTCAACCCCCTCCTTGGCGACTCGGTCTTTGTCACCAATGGCGAGCAGTGGAAGCGTCAGCGCCGCATCATCGACCCGGCATTCGAGGGCGGACGCCTGAAAGACACCTATCCCGCCATGCTGGCCGCCACGCAATCGGCCGTGGCCCGCATGCCCGAAGGCACCGTGGAGATCGAAGAACACATGAGCCACGCCGCTGCCGATGTGATCTTTCGCACCCTGTTTTCGATCCCGATCGAGAACGAAGTGGCCACAAAAGTCTTCCACGAATTCCGCGCCTATCAGCGCACCCAGCCCATCTTGAACCTCGCCGCCTTCCTGCCTTTGCCGCGCTGGTTTCCCCGGTTACATCGCCGCGCGACCAAAGCGTCAGCGAAAGAAATCCGCCGCCTGATCACCGATCTGACCGAAACCCGCGCCGCAGAAATCGCAGCAGGCACCGCGCCAGATGATCTGGCGACCAAGATCATGACCACCGCCGATCCCCAGACCGGCGACCGTTTCGCGCCCGGCGAGATGGTCGACCAAGTCGCGATCTTTTTCCTTGCGGGGCATGAGACCAGCGCCTCGGCTCTCGCTTGGGCGCTTTACCTTCTTGCGCTTTACCCAGGCATGCAGGACCGTGTGGCGGCAGAGGTCGCAAGCTTGCCCGATAGCCCAACCTTTTCAGATATTTCCCGGCTAAAGCTGACCCGGGACGTGTTCCGCGAAACGTTGCGTCTGTATCCACCCGTCCCGATGATGGTCCGCGAAAACACCTGCCCCGAGGAATTCCGCGCCCGCAAAATTACCCCCGGCGCGCAGGTCGTTCTCTCCCCCTGGCACCAGCACCGCCATGAACGGCTTTGGTCAAATCCCGATGGCTTTGACCCAGACCGCTGGCAGACCGCCGAAGGGCGCGAGTCCTCACGGAAGGCCTACATGCCCTTCTCCGCCGGCCCCCGCGTTTGCACCGGGGCAGGCTTTGCGATGGTTGAAGGGCCGCTATTGCTGGCCATGCTGATCCGCGCTTTCCGCTTTAGCCGGACCCCGGGCCAAGACCCCATCCCGGTCGCCCACCTGACCGTGCGCGCCAAGGATGGCATTCCCTTGCAGGTATCGCGCCGCTAAAGGGCGCTCAGTTCAGCCAATCTTGACGACGTAGCTTTCAATGACCGTATTGGCCAACAGCTTTTCACACATCGCCTTGACCTCGGCCTCCGCCGCCACCTTATCGGTCGCCTCCAGATCCAGCTCAATCACCTTGCCCTGCCGCACCCCCGAGACGCCCTTGAACCCCAAAGAGCCCAAAGCATGCCGGATCGCTTCCCCCTGCGGGTCCAGCACTCCGGTTTTCAGCATGACGGTCACACGGGCTTTCATCGGACTCTCCGGGTCAGTTGATCAAGGTGGGCTTGGTGGTATGCGTGACGTTCGAGGGCAAAACCCCCAACCGCCGCGCCAGTTCGGTATAGACATCGGGCATCGGCGCCGGATCGGGGATCGTTCCATCAGGCCGCTCCGGCTGGCGCATATCCCACAAGCGGCAGCTGTCCGGCGAGATTTCATCGGCTACGATCAGCCGCATGAAATCGCCATCCCAAACGCGGCCCACTTCCAGCCGAAAATCAGCCAGCCGGATGCCCGCGCCTATCATCACGCCCGACAGAAAGTCGTTCACCCGCAGGCAAAGCGCGATGATATCGTCCAGATCCTGCTGGTTGGCCCAGTTGAAGGCAACGATGTGTTCCTCAGACACCAAAGGCGTGCCCAGCTTGTCGTCCTTGAAGTAGTATTCCACAATTGGCCGGGGCAGGGGCGTGCCTTCGGGAATGCCCAAGCGCACAGACAAATCGCCAGCGGCAAAGTTGCGCACGACCATCTCCAGCGGGATGATTTCGGCCATCCGGACCAGTTGCTCACGCATGTTGATGCGACGGATGAAATGGGTCGGCACGCCAATGCCATTCAACCCGGACATGAAGAATTCCGACAGGCGGTTGTTCAGCACCCCTTTGCCGTCCACCGTTGCGGGCGTCGGGTCAACGGCGGTGACGGTGCCGTCATCCTTGAAATACTGGATCAGGGTGCCTGGCTCCGGGCCCTCATAAAGGACTTTGGCCTTGCCCTCATACACCTTCTTGCGCCGCGCCATGAACTCTCCGATCCGGGATGGCAAAACGGGGCGGCAGCGCCACCCCTCTTGTCGCCTTGGGCTATAGTCGAAGGGGCGGCCTGTCGCAAGGCCAGCAGGTGCTTTTGCGGCTTGGGGGCTTGCGGTGGCGCGCTGCGATGGGCATATGATTGGGTATAATTTCATGTTCCAAGCGGGGAATGCCATGTCGACCTTTGATGACCGCGAAAATGCGTTTGAAGCCAAGTTCGCCCATGACAGCGAAATGCAGTTCCGCGCTGAGGCGCGCCGCAACAAGTTGGTGGGCCTTTGGGCCGCTGAATTGATGGGTAAAACGGGCGAAGATGCCGCCGCTTATGCGATTGAAGTGGTGGCCTCTGACTTTGAAGAAGCTGGCATCGAGGATGTGGTGCGCAAGGTTGCCGCCGATCTGGATGGCAAGGCCAGCGCGGATGAAATCCGGGCCAAGATGGGGGCCATGCTGCCTGTCGCCAAAGCGCAGTTGATGAGCGAATCCTAAGTCAGGCTGTTGCTCTGAAAATACCCCGGCCGCGCCTTTTCTGATGGGAAATTGCGCGGCTTTTTCATGACATTCACGTTGGTGCAACAGGATCGTTAACCCGATCGCCATCCCTGCCTTTTACTCCTTGATTTCAGGGATGCAAAAGGGGGCGGAATGCCAAGGCAACCAAGGGCCATTGCCGGTGCCGTGCGCGGCCTGTCGCAACCGGGCGACGGGCCGGTTTCGCTGACCCGCCGAGGGGCCTTGGCCGTTGATCTGACCGCGTTGTTCGTCTGGCTTTTGGTGCAGCGATTACAAGGGGTTGCGGCGAAAGACGTTTGGCAGGTGTTCGGGGCCGTGCCTCTGTCTGCCTGGGTCCTGGCGCTGGCGGCGACTGCGATCAGCTTTTGGGCCGTTGGCCGCTATGATGAGGTTGCGCACCGGCATCTGGCCAGCGCCGTGCCGCCCGGGCAAGCGCGGATGGCGGGGGTCTGTGCGATTGCCCTGTCGCAAGTCTTGGGTCTGGGCGTCGTCACCGGCGCTTTGGTGCGCTGGCGGATGCTGCCGTCCTTGACGGCTTTGGCGGCTGGGCGGCTGACACTGGTGGTCTCGGCGATGTTTCTGGCCGGATGGGCGGTGGTGACGGCGGCGGCAGTTTTGTTGCTGGGCGGGCCGGGCCTGCCCATGGCGGCGGTAGTGCTGATCGTAGCTTTGGCGGCGGCGGCGGTGCCTTTGGTTGCCCCCCCTGCGCGGCTGGCCCAATCTGGGCACCATCGCGCGCCTTGCGGTTTTGGCGGCGGTGGATTGTGGCGGGGCGGCCTTGGTCTTTTGGTGCCTTTGGGCCGGGGAGGCGCGCTTGGCGCAGGTTCTGCCGGTGGTTCTGATCGGCTTGGGCGCGGGGCTGTTGTCGGGCGCGCCGGGCGGGGTTGGCGCGTTTGAGCTGGTCTTGCTGGCGCTGCTGCCAGAGCAGGATCAAGCGGCGGTTCTGGCCGCTGTGTTGGCCTTTCGTGGGGTGTATTATCTGGTGCCGGCCGCTTTGGCGGGGGCTTTTGTGCTGCGCGGGCCAAAAGCTTCGCGGCGGATAGATGTCGCAGCACCGGTGCCGGGTCAGATGGTGTTTCCCGAAGCCGGGTTGATGCGGCAGGGCTGGTTTCAGCCCTTGATCGCCGGAGAGGTGATGTTTGCAGCCGCACGCACGCCGCATGCTTTGGTCGCCCTGCGCGAGCCTTTGGCGGGGGGCGGTGATGCTGCGCATCTGCGCGCCCTGACCGCCCGCGCCCGGCGTGAGGCGCGGATTGGCGTGGTCTATAAAGCGTCGCCCCGGCTGGCGGTTTATGGCCGGCGCGCGAGGATGGCGGTGATGCCGCTGGCAAGGGAGGCTTGGCTTGACCCTGGCGCCTTCACACTTGAGGTGGCGGCGCGCGCAGGCCTGCGACGCAAGTTGCGCAAGGCAGCGCAGGCCGGGGTTCTGGCCCGGTGCGAAGGGGCAAGCCCGGGCGAGTTGGCGCGGCTGAACGCCGATTGGGTCGCCGCGCATGGTGGTGAGCAGGGCTTTTCCATGGGCCGGTTTTCGTCGGATTATCTGGCGGGCCAACGGGTCTATGTGGCGCGGATTGGCCCGCGCCCGGTGGGGTTTGCCAGCTTTCATATCTGCGCTTCTGGCTGGGCGCTGGATCTGTTGCGCCCGCACCCCGACGCACCCGAAGGCACCGCCCATGCGCTGATCTTGGCGGCGGTGGCGGAAGCCGCGCGCGCAGGTGTCGCACGCCTTTCGCTGGCCGCGGTACCGGAACCGGCCTTTGGGGGGGTGGCATGATGGCGGCCATTATGCAGCTGTGCCCGGGGCCAAGGGCGGCAGCCTTGGGCTTGTGGCAGTTCAAACAAACCTCCGCCCCCCGGTGGGAGCGGCTTTATATGATCTCGCCCACTTGGGCCGGACTTGCGCTGGCGGGATGGGATATCCGCCGCGCGGTAGTGCACCCCGGACCATTGTCTGCGGGGCCTGGTCTGGCCAGTTCTGGCGATGATCTGCCCCTCTGGATGGTGAAGGCAGAGAATGAAATTGCATCCCGCCCCACTGCGTGGCAGAGCAAAAGGCAGAGATAAACGCCACAGAAAGGGCCTTTCGCATGAGCACCGACGCACTCTCTCGCCTGTTGGAAAGCCGCGACTGGTTGCTGGCTGATGGGGCCACGGGAACCAATCTGTTCAACATGGGGCTAAGCGCGGGCGAGCCTCCGGAGTTCTGGAATGTGGACCAGCCCGACAATATCCGCGCTCTCTATCGCGGCGCGGTTGAGGCCGGGTCTGACATCTTTCTGACCAACACTTTTGGCGGCAACGCTTCGCGGCTGAAACTGCATCAGGCACAGGGCCGGGTGCATGAGTTGAACCGCATTGGCGCGTCTTTGGCGCGTGACATCGCTGACGCGGCGGGCCGCCCGGTTGTGGTGGCAGGATCTGTCGGCCCGACGGGCGAGATTTTCGTGCCGATGGGCACGCTGACCCATGCCGCCGCTGTCGAGATGTTTCATGAGCAAGCCGAAGGCCTGAAGGCCGGCGGCGTTGATGTTTTGTGGGTGGAAACGATTTCTGCCGCCGAAGAATACCGCGCTGCGGCCGAGGCGTTTGCTTTGGCGGGGATGCCCTGGTGCGGCACGATGAGTTTCGATACAGCCGGGCGCACGATGATGGGGATCACCTCTTCGTCGATGGCCGAGATGGTTGAGACGCTGGCCAATCCGCCCATCGCTTTCGGTGCGAATTGCGGCGTTGGCGCCAGCGATCTGATGCGAACGGTGCTGGGCTTTACCGCCATCGGCTCGGCGCGGCCAATCATTGCCAAAGGCAATGCCGGGATCCCGAAGTATCACGACGGCCATATCCACTATGATGGCACGCCCGAATTGATGGGCGAATACGCCGTTCTGGCGCGTGACGCCGGGGTGCGGATCATCGGTGGTTGCTGCGGCACGATGCCAGAGCATCTGAAAGCCATGTGCGCGGCGCTGGAGTCGCGGCCAAAAGGTCCGGTGCCGACGTTGGAAGATATTGGCGCCAAGCTGGGCGGGTTCTCTTCGGCTTCGGACGGCACGGGCGATACCTCAGGCGACCCAAAGCGCGAACGGCGCGGGCGTCGGGGCTGAACGGCTAAAACAGGCTGGGTTGATCGCCGCGCGACAAGGGCGGCGCAAACAGATCGCAGCGCAGGGGTGGCATGTGATGTGCCAGCCCCAACCGTTTGCAGCCCGCATCAAACCGGGTGCCGATCAGCCGTGACCACAGCCCTTCGCCGCGCATGCGCTTGCCCCAAGATGCGTCATAATCACGCCCGCCATGCACCTCGCGCACCCGGGCCATGACTTTGGCCGCGCGGCCCGGCACGGCCCGGGCCAGCCAGTCCTGAAACAACGGTGAGACTTCGCGCGGCAAGCGTAGCATGATCCAGCTGGCAGCAACCGCGCCTGCATCGCGGGCGGCCTGCAACAGGCCTTCCATCTCATGATCGGTCAGGCCGGGAATCACCGGGGCGATCATGGCGCGCACGGGAATCCCGGCCTCGGTCAACCGCCGGATCACTTGCAACCGCCGTGCGGGGGCCGCCGCCCGCGGCTCCATCTGTCGCGACAGGTCCGGGTCCAGCGTGGTTAGCGAAACCCCCACCCGCAGCAGCCCGTCAGCGGCCATCGGGGCCAAAAGGTCGATATCCTGCTCGATCAAGGTGCCCTTGGTGGTGATCGCCAAAGGATGGCGAAAATCGGCCAGCACCGTGACCAACTCACGCATCACACGCAGGCGTTGCTCAATGGGTTGGTAGGGATCGGTATTGGTGCCGATGGCGATGGTTTGCGGCATGTAAGCCCGCGCCCGCAACTCTTTATCCAGCACCGTGGCAATACCGGGGCGGGCGATCAATTGGGTTTCAAAATCCAGACCGGGCGACAGGTTCAGCCAGGCGTGGCTGGGCCGGGCAAAGCAATAGATGCAGCCATGTTCGCAGCCGCGGTAAGGGTTCACCGACCGATCAAACGGCAGATCCGGCGATCGGTTAAAGCTAAGGGCGGATCGCGCCGCCTCAACCCGCACCTCGGTGCGCAACAGACGGTCGTCATGCGGAATGTCCCAACCATCCTCCACCGCGTGACGCTGATGGGATTCGAAGCGGCCGGTCTGATTGTCTGCCGCCCCGCGCGCGCGGGCCCGCAGTCCGGCGGGCAAAGGTTGGGTTTGGGCGCTGGTCATGTCAGAAATATAGAACAAAGAAAGAACATTTAGCAAGGTGTTTTGGCATCATCCCCCTTGCTGTCGGCTTTCAATCCGGGCATGTCGGAATCGTAGAAGTGGACGCGTCGCTTTGCGCCCATGCAGAGTGCAGAAATCCTTTGCAGGAGCCGCGAAATGGCCGACGAAGAAGACATCATCCTTTCCGAACTGTCGGACGACGAACTTGTGCTGCAAATGCATGACGACCTGTATGACGGGTTGAAGGAAGAGATCGAAGAGGGTGTGAACATCCTGATCGGCCGCGGCTGGACGCCCTATGACACGCTGACCAAAGCGCTTGTGGCTGGCATGACCATCGTTGGCGCCGACTTCCGCGACGGCATCCTGTTCGTTCCCGAAGTGCTGCTGGCCGCCAATGCGATGAAGGCCGGGATGTTCATCCTCAAGCCGCTTTTGGCCGAAACCGGTGCTCCGCGTATGGGCAAGATGGTCATCGGCACGGTCAAGGGCGACATCCATGACATCGGCAAGAACCTTGTCGGGATGATGATGGAAGGTGCTGGGTTTGAGGTGCTTGATCTGGGCATCAACAACTCGGTCGAGAAATACCTTGCCGCTTTGGAATCTGAGCAGCCCGATATCCTGGGCATGTCTGCCCTGCTGACCACGACGATGCCCTATATGAAAGTCGTGATCGACACGATGAAGGAAAAGGGCATGCGCGAGGATTACATCGTGCTGGTCGGCGGCGCGCCGTTGAACGAAGAGTTCAGCAAGGCGATCGGTGCCGACGCCTATTGCCGTGACGCGGCCGTGGCTGTGGAAACCGCCAAGACTTACATGGCACGCAAGCACAACCAGATCAGCGCCTGATTTTTTGACGTTACCATAAGCGCGGCCCCGAAAATCCCGGGGCCGCGCTTTTTCGTGACTTGGATTCCCCGACAAGAAGGCCCAAGTTAATCGGGAAGGGGGATTTAACCATGCCACTCACCTACTTTCTTGGCCTTCTGGCCTTGGTTGTCATCGCAGCAGGCGCGACTTTGGCTTTGGCGTTCTGGGCCGGGGTGCCGTTGATGGCGCTGGCCTTTGCGGCGCTGGTGGGCAGCCTTGCTATGGGCATCCGGCAGTGGCGCTGACGCCTGATGACGCCGCACTGACCGAAAAAGGTCTTGCGCCCAGTCGCAAGGGCGAGGTGCTGCTGATCGCCTGCGGGGCCTTGGCGCATGAGATTCTGGCGCTGAAAGCCGCCAATGGCTGGACCCATCTGGATCTGCAATGTCTGCCCGCCAATCTGCACCTATGGCCTGACCGGATTACGGTGGCGGTTGAAGAAACTGTGCTGGCCCGGCGCGCTGACTATGCCCAGATATTCGTCGTCTACGCCGATTGCGGGACCGGCGGGTTGTTGTTGGATAAGTGCAAGGAACTGGGTGTTGAGATGGTCGAGGGCCCGCATTGCTATTCGTTTTTTGAAGGCAACGCGGTGTTCGCCGAAAAGTCCGAGACCGAATTCACCGCCTTTTACCTGACCGATTTTCTGGTGCGGCAGTTTGATTCCTTCGTCTGGAAACCGATGGGTCTGGATCGCCACCCCGAGCTGCGTGACATGTATTTCGGCAATTACACCAAGCTGGTTTATCAGGCGCAGCTGGATGATCCAGCGCTGGACGTGAAGGCCCGCGAGTGCGCTGCGCGGTTGGGTCTGGCCTATGAGCGGCGGCTGACTGGCTATGGCGATCTGGCAACCACGCTTCAGCGCGTGGCGTCGCGGTAATATCCCAGCACGAACACCCGGATGGCCGAGGCCAGCCCGTCATCGCCCGCGCGCGCATCGTCAATCTCAGCCGCCAACTGGTTCAGCGGCACGCCCCGCGTGGTGGCGATTGCGCGAAAGGCATCCCAGAAAGCAGGCTCCAACGACACGCTGGTGCGGTGGCCGTGCAGGGTCAGCGAGCGTTTCAGGGGGCGGCTAGTCGTCACGCTTGTGGCCTTCCAGATCGCGCGCGGCCTTGGCGGCCAGGGCCTTTTCCAGATCGCGCGTGGCCTTGCTGCGACCGAACTTCACCGCGTTTTCATCGCCCTTGGCGCGGGCGGCCTTGCGAGCCGCCTGCTTTTTCGCTGCGCGAAGGTTGATGATTTCGGCCATCAGCCCTTTGGGCCGATCATATCTTCGGGCCGAACCACGCGATCAAAGGTCTCGCCATCGACCAAGCCCAAAGCAATCGCTTCCTCCCGCAGGGTTGTGCCGTTCTTATGCGCGGTTTTGGCCACTTTGGTGGCGTTGTCATAGCCGATGGTGGGGGCCAAAGCCGTCACCAGCATCAGGCTTTCCTTCATCAACTGGTCAATCCGTGCCACGTTGGCTTGGGTGCCGACCACCATGTTATCGGTGAAGGAGCCCGCCGCGTCGCCCAAAAGTTGCATAGATTGCAAGATGTTATAAGACATCATTGGGTTGTAGACGTTCAACTCAAAATGCCCTTGCGACCCGGCAAAGCCAACCGCCGCGTCATTCCCCATCACCTGCGCGCAGACCATGGTCAGCGCCTCGGCCTGGGTCGGGTTCACCTTGCCCGGCATGATCGACGATCCCGGCTCATTCTCCGGCAGGATCAACTCGCCAAGGCCTGAGCGGGGGCCGGAACCCAACAACCGCAAGTCATTGGCAATCTTGAAAAGGCTGGCGGCCACTGTCTTCAACGCACCCGAAAACATCACCATCGCATCATGCGCGGCCAGCGCTTCGAACTTGTTCGGTGCCGTCACAAACGGCAACCCGGTGATCGAGGCAATCGCCGTCGCCACCCGCGTATCCCAGCCGACCCGCGTGTTCAGCCCGGTGCCGACGGCGGTGCCGCCCTGTGCCAGCTCATAAATATCCGGCAGGCACATTTTTACCCTCGCAATCCCTTTGTCGACTTGCGTGGCATAGCCCGAAAACTCCTGCCCCAAGGTCAATGGTGTCGCATCCTGCGTATGGGTGCGGCCGATCTTGATGATATCCTTGAAGTCTTCAACTTTGACCCACAAAGCTGCCGACAGCTTTTCCAACCCCGGCATCAGGACATCGCGCGCCATCATGCCGATCGCCACATGCATCGCGGTGGGAAAGGTATCGTTCGACGACTGGCCCATGTTCACATGATCGTTCGGATGCACCGGCTTTTTGGACCCCATCACCCCGCCCATCATCTGAATCGCGCGGTTGGAAATCACCTCATTGGCGTTCATGTTTGATTGCGTGCCCGACCCCGTTTGCCAGACCACCAACGGGAAATTGTCATCAAACCGCCCGTCGATCACCTCTTGCGCCGCGACCGCGATGGCATTGCCGATTTCGGCATCCATATCGCCTTGGTCAATGTTTACCTCGGCGCAGGCCTTTTTGATCACGCCCAAGGCGCGGATGATCGCCACCGGCTGCCGCTCCCACCCAATGGGAAAGTTGATGATCGACCGCTGCGTCTGCGCGCCCCAATATTTGTCGGCGGGCACGTCCAACGGGCCAAAGCTGTCGGTTTCAACGCGGATATCGGTCATATCAGTCTCCTGCAAATGCTTGGCGCCCGTCTACGCCCGCACTGGCGGAAAATCAATCGGCATACCGTCGCATACCGCTTGGGCGCGGCGGAACCGGTAAACCCGGGCGGGGGGCAGATTGGCCCAGATCTTGTGCCCCTTGTTCACCGTCAATCCCAGCGCTTCAACCGTCTCGGGGGGCAGCGGCGGGCGAGAGCCATAGGTAAATTGCACATAGCGCCCGCGCGGGGCCAGAATGTCGAAAGCCGCCCCCACAATCGCGCGGCGAATCTCATCCGGCATCGACAGCAGGGGCAGGCCCGAGATCACCACCGAGACATCTGGCGCAAGCAGGCTGGCAGCGGTTTCCGCACCTTGCTGATGCACCGTTACACCGGGGAATTTGGCGCGCAAATGGGCGACGAATTCGGAATCCAGCTCAAACAAAGTGATATTTGCAGCCGGAACCCCCCGCGCCAGCATGGCTTCGGTAAAGCGGCCGGTGCCGGGGCCAAATTCCACCACCTTGCCGGATTTGGGGCCCAGGCCCAGCGTCATCGCCCGCGCCAAAGTGCGCGAGGACGGCGCAATGGCTGACACTTGCCGGGGGTTTTTCAACAATCTGCGGCGGAAAAGGGCGAGGTCGCTGCTCACCGGCTACTGCTTGCGAAACCGGTCGAGGCGGACGATTTCGGCGTCATGCGGCGGCGGATCATCATCGCCCTCTTCGTCTTCGTCCTCTTCGCTGGTCTCAAACCGCAGCCCGAACTCGACCGACGGGTCGACAAACGTCCGCACGGCATCAAAGGGGATCACCATAGGCTCTGGATTATTGCCGAAATTCAGGGTGATCGAAAACCCCTCATCGGTAACGATCAGGTTTTCAAACCAATGCTGCACCACAATCGTCATCTCGGCCGGATAGCGCGATTTCAGCCAGTCGGCGATGGCCACATCAGGATGCGTGGTGTCAAAGGTGATGAAAAAGTGATGTGCGCCGGGCAGGCCGTTCTTGCCCACATCGGTCAATACATTCTGGATCAGGCCGCGCATCGCCCGGTGCATCAGGTTGCCATAGTCGATGCTGCGGGTCATTCGCCGTCCTTCTTGGTTCGTGCCCAACATAAGGGATTCGCCGGGCAAGGGAAGGGGCCGCGGCGGGGAAAATGGCCCTGTGTCAGATCAAGGCGGGCAGGGCCGAAAGGGTTGCACAAATCGCCAGAACCCATGTCAGAGGCCAGTGGCGCCAGAGGATCAGGGCGGCGGCCAGCAGGGCAAGGGCCGTGGGTAGGGCGCGCAAGGTGGTAGGGTCTGGCAGGGAAAGGCTCACCGGGCCGATGGCCACCTGCGGCACGGCGGCAAAGAGCACATGCAGCGCGAACCACAGCGACAGATTGGCGATCACGCCGACCACGGCGGCGGTGATGGCGGCCAAAGCGCCCGATAGGCGCGGCATATGGGTCAGCCGGTCGATAAAGGGTGCGCCGGTGAAAATGAATAGGAATGACGGGATGAATGTCACCCAAAGGGTGATTGCGGCAGCGGTAAGGCCCATCGGCCAGCCTGCTTGGGCATATCCGGCCATGAAGCCCACGAATTGCGTGACCAGAATCAACGGCCCCGGCGTCGTCTCGGCCAGCCCCAGCCCGTCCATCATCTGCGGCAGGGTCAGCCAGCCTTTGTCCACCACCACATCCTGCGCCATCCATGTCAGCACAGCATAAGCGCCGCCAAAGGTCAGCACCGCCAGTTTGGCAAAGAACATGCCGATCTCGGCCAGTCTGCCGGGGGCGAAGGCCATCAGGGCGACCAACGGCAACAGCCAGATCACCAGCCAAAGGGTGGCGGTTTTCACTGATCTGGCGAGCAGGGCCGGGGCGGCAGGCGGCAGGCCTGCCGCTGGTTTCGTGCGGAAAAATCCCCAAAGCCCGGCGGTCAGGATGATCACCGGAAACGGCAATTGCAACGCGAACAACCCGACAAAAGCGGCAATCGCGATCATCCCGGCCTCGCGTGTTTTCAGCGCGCGGCGCGAGACTTTGATCAAGGCCTCGATCACGATGGCGATGACAGCGGCCTGCACGCCGGTGAACAGGGCGGCGACCACGGGGACTTGGCCGAAGGCCGCGTAGATCAGGCTGAGAGCCAGTACGATCCCCGCGCCGGGCAGGACGAACAGGCCACCGGCAATCAGACCGCCGCGCACCCCGTGCAAGCGCCAGCCGATCCATGTGGCCAACTGCATCGCCTCGGGCCCTGGAAGCAGCATGCAAAAGGACAGCGCACGCAGGTAATCGGCCTCATCCACCCATTTCTTTTCGTCCAGCACCACGCGGTGCATCAACGCAATCTGCGCCGCCGGGCCACCGAAAGACAAACAGCCGATGCGGGCGAATGTGCGGGTCAGATCAGACAGTGAGGGCGTCATTTGCCGCCCCCCACGGGCCAGTCATGGCCCTCTTCAAAGGCATCGCGGGCCCAACGAAAAAGCGCGTCATAGAGGATAAGACATGCGGCCAACTGCTCCAGATCGTCACGATACATCCGCGACAGGCCCACCGATAGCGCCAGCAACCCCGCCGCCTGCGGGGCCAGATCGTGGCGGTCAGTATCGGCCGCGCGGATAACCGTGGCCATGCGGTCCAGCGCTTCGGTATGCAGGGCAAAATCGTCCAGCATAGCGTCGAAAGTGCAGTTTTCGTTGCGGTGGCTGAACTGGACGTCTTCAATATCGAAAGGGGTCGCATTGAAGCGGTCGGCGACAGCGGCCACCTCGGCTGGGGCGACGAACAGGAATTGCGCGGACGGATCGACAAAGCGGCGGATCAGCCATGGGCAAGCGATGCGGTCGATCTTGGGGCGGTGGCGGGTGACCCCGAGGTTGGTTGGCGGCAAAGAAGCAATCGGGATCATCGGCAGACCGGATTGGGCCCAGGCTTCAACCCCGCCCTCAAGACTTTCGGCGGCAATCCCGTGGGCGCGCAGCAGGGCGGCCACGCCCTCGGACAGCTTCTTGCCGCGATGGCAGACGATGACGACGCGCTGACCATGAAGCCACGCAGGGCCGGGATCAAACCCTGTATGAGGTATCTGGACGGCTCCCGGGATCAGCCTTGGGTCGGCGGCGATATTTTCGGGAATGCAGACGTCGATGATGACAGGCGCATCGGGGGTGCCGATCAGGCGCATGAGTTGGGCGGGCGTAATCTGGTTTGGACCGGGCATGGGGCATCCTGTGTGCAAATGACGGGATGCGAGCCTTGGGCCGAAGCCTCACGGGGTGTTCGCGGACCCCATGGGTTCGGGGTAGGCAATTTCGGGTGGACGGTCAAGGGGGAGTAAGTGCAGGTTTCTGTTGCCAGGTACCTGCGAACCCCGCCTTACGCGGCTAAACGCAAGGGCTTAGTTTCGATAGTTCCGACTGCTTACGCAGCCATCGCCATCGGAGCACGGTTGTCATTTGCAACTGTACATGTCGGACCGATAACGGTGGTACCTCACCGAGCAAAAGCTAGCCTCTTTAGTCGTTCGTCGATCCTATTTCGACCCCATCTGCCCGAAATGAACGGGGGTGTTGGTGGAGTCGCCGGGTACCGCCCCCGGGTCCGAGCCGATTATTACAGGTGCGTTTATCACCATAGTCCAAGTTGCCCCGAACAGGTTCAATATAGGGGCCGGGGGGCGGGGGTGCAAGGGGGGGGTTCCGAGTGGGGACGATTGCCTTGCATCAATAAAATCAAGGGGTTGTCAGGGGAATCTTTAGAGTTCGTTAAGGATTTGATCCGTATTGAGCGGGTTTGACTGCGGTTTGGGGGATGGCAGGTGGCCAAGGGCCGGACTGGCGGGTTTGGGCCCGTATTGACGGATGGGGCGTCAGGCACAAATGCCCGCGCAGGCAGGAGGGGCGAAAACCTATAACACCTGCTTGGGTTTTGAACGGGGTTTTTGGCAGCGGAAAACGGGGCTTTTTCTGGCTGTTCCAAAAACCACCCAGACTGTGTGGAAACTCGCCTCACGCCCGTCACAAAATGGTCGCGTCGATTGGCCAGGTTACTTTGGCCAATTTTCCCGCTCAGGCTTCCCAAACCCCGTAGAAACGGTTGTGGTATGATTATGGGGCTGTGTTTTGGCCGAAATTGGCGGGCAAGAGCCCCTGTCAGGCGCTGATGGCGCG
>Ga0209491_10001754_pt1 | contig 40891 bp, 15 predicted proteins | sample BON02_FD_187213 | JGI IMG/M metagenome (GOLD analysis project Ga0209491, IMG submission 187213) | Freshwater microbial communities from Lake Bonney liftoff mats and glacier meltwater in Antarctica - BON-02 (SPAdes) (version 2) | ecosystem: Environmental > Aquatic > Freshwater > Ice > Glacier... | reverse complement strand
ACATCAATCTCACAGGTGACTATCGATGGAGCGCCAAGAACCCGGACTCCCTCGAAAACCTGCGCCCACTCCGCTTGGATCGCCTCCCGCCCGCCACTGCCGCTTAACGGGGAATTTGGAACCCATGGACCAATGAAACCAGGCAGGTGATCAGCGTATTTATTGATGAGGACATGGGCCAGCAAGCCGGGGCCGGAGCGACCGCGCTCGATCGGGCGTGACGGCAGCGGCGCCTGTGTGAAGGCCTCGCAGCCCGTGCAGGCCATGCGGGGCCGCACGATGCGGGGCCGCGATGAACCGGCCGGGGACGTATTCCAGCTCCTCGGCCCGCATCCTCGCCCAGGCGGCGCAGCGCGCCGCCGCACTGGGCGCAATCGTCATCGCCGGTGGTCAGTTCGATCTGCTGGCGCGGGATGTGATCGGGGATCGGCCGGCGCTTCGGCTTGTTCTTCTCATCGTCGTGCTCCTCGTCGGGAAGTTGGAGCTTTGCGGTGATCTTGGCGATGGCGATCTCGCTCGCCTCGAGCGCCAGCTGAAGCTGCTCGATCGTCTCCGACGAGGCGCCAAACCGATGGTTGCGGTGGCCGGCCAGCTGGTGGCGCAGCTTCGCCCCTCTCATGGTTTTCAAGCAAACCACTGCCGGGCAACCGATCAGCAGCGCCTGCGACTTCACTTCGGCCAGCAAAAGCGCCGTGAAACGTCTCAGTTTCTCGGGGTCTTCGGGCAGAGATTTGGCAACGTCCAGCATGGTTCGATCATACCCGATCCGCATGATCCGGGGAATCCCGAAAGGGTCATTCCAGACCCATTCAGCCCGCCGTGAGCGGCGTCCAGCTGCGTTGCGGCAGACGCCAATCGATCCCCTCCAGCAGCATCGCAAGCTGGGCGGCCGTCAGGGCGATCTTGCCTTCTTTGGCCGATGGCCAGTTGAGCCGCCCCCTCTCCAGACGCTTGCTGAACAGGCACGCGCCTTGTCCGTCCCACCAAATGATCTTGATCAGATCGCCCCGCCGGCCACGGAAGACGAACAGGTGACCTGCGATCGGGTCCTGCTTCAGCGTCGCCTCCGCCTGGGCCGCCAGGGCCCTGAAGCCGCGCCGCATGTCGGTCACGCCAACGGCCAGCCAGACCCGTGTGTTGGCCGGAACCGGGATCATACCGATAGGCCCCGGATCAGCCGAGCCAGTGTGTCGGGGTCGTAAGCGCCGCTTATCCGCAGCCGGTGGCCGCCCGCGATTTCGATTTCGATCATACCGGAAGCGAGGGCGATGGCCGGAGGCGTATCGTCGTTCCGAGGTCGATCAACAATCTCGACCGGCAGGAAACCGGCGACATCGGCTGCGCTGGCTTCGGCAACCGGCACACCATTGGGCGCATATCGAGGATCGCGCAGCCATTGGAAGATCATGTTTGCGTTCATCGCGTAGCGCCGCGCAACCTGCGCCACCGAAACACCAGGCGCCGTCGTCTGAAAGCAGATCGACCGCTTCTCCTCGTCCGCCCAAAGCCGCTACATTCGGCGCGCCATCAACCTTTCCATAGTGTCCGCTATCCAGAGCGGACACTACCGATCAATCTCTATCCCCGGCAGAGCGGTCAGCCCGGACGCTTACGGTCTACCCAACCCGGATCATGTCGATCATTTGCCCATGCTGGCTACGCGATGTCCGCGATCTACGCGCAGCTGGAGGAAACGGGCTATTTCGACGCCATCCGGCTGCCCACCAACGCCGTCCTGCGTTCGAGGATCGCGCACCGAATGACCCGACCCGTAGGGCGTCCGTCGCTGACCAAGGTCAAGCGTCTCTACGAAAAAACTTCTTACCAAGCACAGAGCTCAGAAAAGTAGCATCAGGTGATCGTAAAAAAGAGTGTCATCCAGGCTCAATAATCCCAAAGATTGGTTTTATTAACATCAACAATTCGATGAACTTGGACTGAGTGATACATTTTTGCAAATAACACTGCATCGCCTAGCATTTACTCTAGTAGAGTAAATACATCCTATAATATAAACGTCTGTCGTGCAAGCGGATCTTCGGCAATCAGGTGCGGCTGTATTTGAACGCAATAGCCTGTAATCTTGCCACATTTCTGTGTTGCATCGATCTGCCCGAGGCCATCACTGATTGGTCGCTGACCAGCCTGCAATTGAAGCTGATCAAGATTGGAGCCCGTGTTGTGCGTAATGCCCGCGCCATCATTTTCCAGCTTGCCGAGGTGAGGGTCACAGGTCATATGGTCAGAGCCATCCTTGCCACAATCCACCGATTGCGGGTGCCGCCGTCGTGCGCATGACCGCGATCCTTGCAGAAACTGAACGAAAGCGGCAGGACGGGTCTGTCCATCGCGCTGAAGCACGGCAACGCAGGGTTGGAATGATGCGAGTTTGCGGCCTGACCTGTCCGCGTTCGAGCGTTCTGGTCGATGCAAACGCCACTCAGGACGTAAAGCGCTTGATCAGTAGGAGCAAATAGGAACTAGTATTATTATGCATGTCGCTCAGGAAATGCTGGGTGTTGATAACATCTGACCGTTTTCCAGTCTTTTATGCAGAAAATATCCTATAAACAGGGACAAAATTGGTGGCTGTCGTAGCAAATGGATTGAAATACCGGCGGAAATCCACAACCACGCCAATGTTCCTGATCGATCTGGTAAGAGTGAACGTGTTGAAGCTGTGTGCTGTGTGAGCACCACGCTCTTTGGTGTTAGGACGTAAATGATTAAAAGGCGAATGAACGTAATGTATATGGCATCAGGGCGCATGATCCGGTTAGCGGCAACTGTAGCGGGTGCCTTGCTTGGCGTAACGCTGGAAATCGGTGCGGCGCAGGCGCAGACGATCACTTTGGCTGATGCGTATAGCCGCATGCTCGATCGCGAGGTCCAGTACGAGATCCTTGATCTCGAAGAGAACATCGCCGCCGAACTGGTGCGCCAAGCCCTTGGAGAGCGGCTGCCTCGCGTCGGCCTGACAATCCAATACATTCAGACGCAGCAGGATATCTTGAGCCAGGACAATCAAACGTTCGAAAAGGGGTCTTCCAATTATCCGACGTCTCGCGTGACATTTTCCGTGCGTCAGCCGCTTTACGATCTAGCGCGGTGGCGGGCCTTGCCGCAGGCGCGTGCCGAGGCCGAACTGGTGGCCGCGCAGGCATACGTTGCCCGCAACGAGCTAACCACCATGCTGATCGGTGCCTATCTGAACGTGGCCCGCGCCCAGATCGGTGTGGAGCAGGCAATCATCATGGTACGTGCCCGTAGCCAGCTTGAAAGCGACCTTGCCTTGCAAGTGAACGCCGGTGTGATCGAGGCCGATACGCTTCTTCGGGCGCAAAGCGATGTGTTCGAGGCACAAGCGCTGCAAAGCGAGCGTGAATTCGACCTGACGACCGTGCTGTTCGATCTGTATCGTTTCACCGGTCCCGAGGTCACGAATGTCAGCTATTCCGGGGCGTCCGTTGGCATCCCCAATTACAACGCTCTTGTGGATACGTTCAGCCTCGAGCAGTTGCGCGAGATGTCGCCCGCGATGCAGGTGGCCGCTGCGGAAATCGACGTTGCCGAACGTCAGGGCCGGGTTGCGCGTGCAGCGTTCCAGCCGACAGCGAACCTAAGCTTAGAATACGCGTATGAAGAAACTGACGGCTCGCTGTTTGGCGGCGGGTCAACCGTTCAGTCGACCGAGCTCGGCGTGACCGCTGAGTGGTTGATTTATGAGGGTGGCGTGCGCCGCAGCCAGGTGCGTGAAGCAGACGCACGGGTCGAGATTGCGAACCTGCGCCTTGGCCAGATCACCGACCTGACCGCGCGCCGCTATGAAGCGCTGACCGAGTCATTGCAGCGCGCACTTGCCTCCGTGAACGCGATCTCGGCAGAGCAGGGCGCTGCCGGGCGCCGGCTTTCCGCCGCCATCGAGCAGGAAGATGCGGGCAGGATTGGCCCGGAGGCCAGCATCGAGGCGCGCCTTCGGCGTGACACGCTGTCCCTTCAGGGACAGATTGCACGGCTTCGCGTGGTGCAAATTCAGGCCGATGTTCTGGCGCTGTTTGGTGCGCTTGACGTGCAAACGCTTTCAGATGATTTCCGTGGGACTTGATCCAAAGCTCCTCGAACAAATGACACGAAGACAGGGAAGACCATGACAAAACAACTACTTATCTATGACAACGTGGTCCCGGTAAACCGGCAGACGCATCGCAAGGTGTCGGTGCGGCGCACGACCTCCTTCGAATTCGCGCGGCAGGTTAATTCCGTTCCGATCGTCGATGTGGAGTTCCCGCGCGTCTGCGTCGAGATGCCGATCGTCTTCAGCAGGACGGAAACCGGCGTTGTCAGCCTGGCGCTGTTGGGCGCGCAGCAGGATCGCAACGCGTTCGTGGATGACGAAGACAATTGGACGGGACGCTATGTTCCGGCCTTCTTGCGCCGCTACCCCTTCGTTTTTGCGGTTCAGGAAGCCACGGATCAGATGACGCTGTGCGTCGATGAATCCTATAAAGGCCTGAACGATGAAGATCGCGGCGAGCGGATGTTCGACGGCGAAGGCACTGAAAGCTCCTATCTGCGCACTGTCTTGCGCTTCGTCGAGGAATATCAGGCAACGTTCAACCGCACGCAGTCGTTCTGCGACCGTCTGGACAAGGCCGGTCTGCTGGAAGAGGCGCGCGTCGATTACACGATGGCAAACGGAACCAAGGGCGGTGTGACCGGATTCCTGCGGGTGTCCAACGAGAAGCTTCGCGCGTTGAGCGATGAAGATGTCACGGCCCTGTTCCGCGCCGGTGACCTGGATCTGATCCAAATGCATATGCTGTCGATGCAGCAGATCGAAACTGTGGTTGCCAAGTCGGCGCCCGCAGCACCGTCGGCGCCCGCTGTTGAGGCTACGGAAGAAAAAGACCCCGCCGTTGAGGCAATGGGACTGCACTGAAACTACGATTGCAGACTGTGCATTTGTAAACGCTGATCTGGAGATTACGTCGTGGGCAATCCTTTCAATCGGAAAGATCGGATCGGGGCGACCCGTTTGGCAACTGCTGAAGGGAGCGTCCCAAAAAAATGGTCTCTGATACAGCCCTCGACCCAAGCAGCGAAATTTCCAGATTGGTTCAACAATTGGGCTCGGGACGTGTCACTCGGAAAGCGCTCGCGCCTTCCCAAAAAACGGCCGGGGATTGACGCGCTGGAACCCCGGCTGCTGCTTTCTGGCGACCCGTTCAGCGCGGCGATGGCAACGATTACCACGGATGCAACGTTGCGGGTGGTCGAGGTTGAGTATAACCGCGGCACTACGGAAAAACCCGACAATATCAAAGAACAGCGTCTGCAGCTGATCCAGGGCACTGAAATTCTTCCTGGCACTGCAAACGTGATGTCTGAGTTGCGCATTCTTGAGATTGACGGCCAGAAACGGGTTGTCACCGGTCTGTGGAACCAGACCAGCACCATCATTGATATCCTAAATATCAACGGAAATTCGAGCAACAACAATTTCAATATTGACCAGTCTGTCCTGAGCTTGCATGACGCCGTGCAATTCGAGGTGTCGCTGGGCGGTGGTGTTGACAGGATCACCGGGCCGAACGTGGGCGAAGGTCTTGTTTGGTCGCTCGACAACAGTGATGGCAGCGGCGTCACTGGTGAACTGTCGCGCTTGCAGCCGACAGGCGACATGACGAACCCCGATCAAGGGGATCGTACGTTGGACAATCGCGTAACCTACAATGATGGCATGCGCGACGCGTTCCTGCGCTTTTCCGGCGTGGATCACATTGCTGCCGAAAGCTCCCGCGATATCGTGGTCGACCGCATCGCCGGAGGCAGCGAATGGGGCCTGACCTGGGACACCGGAACGACGTTGAAGCGCTTCACAACGATCAACGCGGTCAGTGCATCCGGATCTGACGCGTCGGCTGCGCGGGCGTCGTCGTTCGCTTTTGTTGGGGCTGATGGCTTCAAAGGCACGGTCGATGCGCATCTGAACCTGTCCGGGCAGGCGCGTGGTGCGGGACAGAACGGGGCGGAGATCAACGCAGAAAGTGGTGAAGTCCGGCTCTATGGGGCGATAGACTTTGCCCGCATCAATCCGATCATCCTCGACACGGCGGGGATCACCGGGTTCACCGCAACGGCAGGTATCGACATCGCGCGTGGGGCGCGGGGCGTCGATTTCAACCTGCTGGGCGGCAATGACGAATTTTATGGCACCGACGATCTGTTGGAGTGGACCATTACGTCACGCGCCGCGGGCGCGTTGCCAGAAACGGCGATCACGCTCGATTTCTTCAAGAACCCTGATAATCCGGCAACGCCGGACCTCGCGGATGTATGGGAAAACCTCAACGCAACGGCGTTTCTGTTCGGCGTTGATGAGATTCGCGGCGGCGACAGCGATGATCGCCTGACCCTGAATTATGGCACGGGTCTTTCGGTCGCCGTCAAAGGCACCGAGGAAGATGCAAATCTTGAGATCGAAGGCGGTGGGACCGGTGTTTTCCGGGCTGATGGCATTGATTTTCTTGAGATAACGTCCGGGAACTCATTCCTTAGTTACGAGACGATGCGCTATGACGTGTCGGTCGATTTGGGCCTTGGCACGGCCAGCGCCTTCCTTGGTATTGCAGGCTTTACCGGTGTCACCACCGGATCGGGCAACGATGTTGTGATTGCCGCCTCTGACACGGTGTTTATTGATACGGGTGCCGGGGACGATACGATCACGCTGACACGGGTTACGAATGCGGCGAGCGTTTGCGCGGGTTCCGGCGCTGATACATTGATCGGTGATACAGATGCGCGATCCGACCGGATCGCCTATGTCGATGACGATGATTTTGCCACGCCCGAGCCGGGGTATGATGCGGATGGCAGTGAGATCCTGCGTAATCCCATCACTCAAGCGCCGATTGGCAGTTATCAAATCACCAATCCGCTCGCCAGTCGCTTTGAGATTGGTGAGCTGGATGCGGATGGTGCCGACGGGTTCTACACCACCATCCTGGCCAACGGCATCGCGCAGGGTGCGGCGATCACGTTCACGGGCCTCGAAGCGTTCCAGGGTCAAGGATCGTCGGGCGATGAAGACTATTTGGTCATGAACATCGACGGTGTCGGTGACGAGATCGTTTGGAACGTCACGAACATCTATGAATGCGCAATTGCCTTTGGCGGGGCGTCTTTGGCTTACACCAATATTGCACGAGGCCAGAACTCTGGCACCCGGTCCTTGACTTTGAACTATAATGGCTTTGGCACAACCGGCATTTATGATGGCGACGTGATCGTCGACCTGATGCGGGAAGAGGCTTCGGGTTTTGCGAGCTTTGTCGGCGCGGTTCAGACATTGATCGGCACGGACAAGAACGACTCGCTCATCGGCAACGCGAGCACCAAGTTGATTTCCGGCTTGGGCGGCAACGACCTTCTGGGCCTTGTGACGCTTGCTGGTGCCGAGGCGCATGGTGGATCGGGCACGAACACGTTTGGCTACCAGTATTCCCAAGACACTGTGACGTTGCTGAACGACTCGATTGCCCAGACTGGCGGCACCGAAAATGGATCCGCCATTATTTCAAACATCTCTAAGGCTGTGATCACGGCGCAGGCGACAACGTCTGCTGCCGTTGCCATCGACGCTGCATCGTTTTCTGGCAGTACAATTCTTCAGGGCGGCGGGGGCAGCGACATGCTGGTCAGCGGCTTGGGGTCGGAAAACGGCTTCATCGCTTCGGCCGGAACTGACACGCTCACGAATTCAGTCGGGGCTGGCAGCGCGTATTACCTGAAAGACAACGCAGCTGGAAATTGGACGGTTGCGGATTCCGGTGTCGCCGACATCAAAGTGACGAATGATGGCGTGTTCACGGACACTCTGACCGGTACATTCAGCCAGATCCGTATCGGTGGCGACGATAACAGCAACACCATGAACGCAGCGGGATTGACGCGCGCGAGTGTCATGTTTGTGGGCAGGGGCGGCAATGATGAGCTGACCGGCGGTGCCCGTGATGACATCCTGAGTGGCGGAGAAGGCGTAGACACCTTCGTTGGCGGTGGTGGCAACGATCTGGTGCGTGAAGATGGGTTTCGGTACTATGATCTGAGAAGTAGCGGCCTTTATCACGACAAGACCACCGACACGCGCTATACGCTTGCGATCACGACCTTGCCTGCGCCGGGCAGTACGGCTGACCAATTCCGCCTCGAAATCGAAGGGTTCGACGGGATCAAGCTGACCACGGCAGCGATTTCGTTCACCGCGAGCGATGCTGAAGTGCAGGCTACAATTCAAGCTCTGCGTCAGTTTGATCCGCTGGCCTATGATCTTGTCATCGCGCGCGATGGTTCGGGCAACTTGACCGGCATCACGATGAATTTCGTTTACGCCTATGGCGGCCGCGACCTTGCCCTGTCGATGCGCGCCTTCGGGGGCAAAACCCCGTTCTCGATCAACGCGACCGAGACGCCCGGCACGCGGTCCGGCGCGCGCGAGACATTGACCAGCATCGAGAAGGTTGACCTCAGCTTTGATGAGGACATGCCGGGTTGGGCCGATGTGGCCAGTTGGAATGGTGTGGTCTCCGTCACGGGATCAAACCGCAGCGACCGGGTCACTGTCGGCGCGAATCACAGCGTTGATCTGGGAGACGGGGACGACTTCCTTGTCGCGGATGCCGCAGGTCTGTTGAGCAGTACTGTCAGCCTGAAGGGCGGCACCGGATTTGACCGTATCAGCACGCGCGGGCAATCGGTACAGTTTTTGACCGATACCACCTTGTCGTTTGCGACAACTGGTGATGCGCAGAAGGTCAATCACGCGGATTTCGAGGATTTCGTCCTGATCGGAACCTCGGACCCTGACGAGCTGGATGCGTCCGGCCTTGCCACTGGTGCGTTGACAGGGGCGACGCTGGTGGCATCGCTGAACAATGGTGCGGGTCTGCCGATCCGGACAAGCGACAATGACGCGATGGAAATCCTGACCCGCGATGCCAATGGTGACGCGTTGCCGGACGCCTCGTTTGACACGGGTGAGCGGGCCTATGACCTGAAGGTCATTCATCCAGATAACACCGTAACTTATGTGGACTTCACTGCCGGTGTGGTCAAGATGCAGGACGTGCTGGACACCCTCAACAAGCCGGCGACCGATCTTACCGCCTCCATCACCGCGGGCGGAGAGCTTGTGGTCAGATCGAACCGCGCGGGCGCAGTCGGAGCTACGTTGCGCTTCGAAGGGGTTGAGGTGACGAATTCGTCCACGCAGGGCAATTCCGGCACGGCGCAGGATTTCTACATCGATACCTCCATGTTGGAGGCGCTTGGCCTGTCGGATGTCGTGGCTTCGGGGGTGAATGTAACCTCGTCGTTGGGCAGCGGTATTTCGGTGATGATTGACGGCGGTGCCGGCAACGACAAGATCGTCGGCTCTGCCGGAAATGACCTGCTGATCGCTGGTGAGGGAGAGGACACCATCGACGGTGGCGCGGGCAAGGATCATCTGATCCTGAACCGTCAGGGGGTCAGCGGCAATTTCGTTGTCACCGCGTCCAGTGCAACGGTGGACGGCGTCATCACCGCCTCCTTCTTGGGGATCGAAGTGCTGGAAGCGCGGGGCGACAGCTCGGCTCAGACCGTCGATGCAACGATCTTTACCGGCCAGTTCATCTACCGCACCGGCGGCGGCGCCGATACGATCACCAAGTCGGCAGGGGCCGACACGATCATCGTGGAACAGACGACCTCCACCATCGTGGTGCCGACGGTGATTGCAGCGCCGGGCGCGATCACGGCACACAACGCCGATGACCGGATTTTCATTGGTGCAAGTGGGACGATCACCGGCGACCTGTCCCAATATGTGTCCGGCCTTTCGGATCCGATCACTTTCGGCGCGCTGCCGGAACGCATTGACGAATTGCGCATCTCGCGTGCCGACGACAGCGCGACGGTCGAATTGGTTCTTTCGGGCGGGGCGACGGCTTACGGCGCGGGCGTCTTCACGATCAGCGCAGCCGCGATCAGCGTTGAAGGCAACATCATCCAGACCGGTGGGTCAAGCAACACCAACCGTCTGATTTTTGAGACGACCGATTTCAGCATGGATCGCGGCACCAAGATCTCGTCCAACGGCGATATCTTTTTTGTCGGCCGCAGCGAGGACCGGCGCTGGACCTCGGGCTTCTACCAGATCCAGGCCCTTGATATTAATTACAAATTTGGTGCGGAAAACACGGGAACCGGCGCTGAAATTGCCGAAGTCGAAGGCCGAAACATCCGCATCGACCTGCGTGCGGGCAAGTTGCCTGTTGAGGCCGTTTCGACGGGTGACGAAGGTCAATCGCCCAGCTTTATCTCGGGTGTGCCGAACCTCATTGTCGATCTTCTCGAAGGCCTTTCGCTGATCGCCGCAAATTCGCGGATCGTGTCTGAAATCAATCTGACCGCGACTGAGCATTCATCGTTCACGACAACCGGCACCGGCTCGCATGGCGATCTCGATATCCGGGTGGTGACCGAGGGCGTGAACTTCGCCAAGCCAATCGCCTTTCTCGCCGCTCTCGCCTTCGGTTTGTCTGAGGCATATCACACGGTTCAGATCAACAGCTTGCTGACAATCTCGGGCGATATGGATCTGCGGTCCGTGGTCGATATGAACAACTCGGTCAAGGCGGACAGCGACGGCCTAGAAGGGGTTGGCCTCGGAATCGGTGTAACCGTCAACCTGATTGAAAACCACGTTACAGTTGCGGCCAAGGCCCTCAGCACAATTGGTGGCAATATGCGCGTTTCGGCGGATTCGATCGAACGGATCCAGACCGAAGCAGGCGCATCCAGCGGCGATGATGGCAAGTTTACCTTGGCCATCGCGGTCGAAGTCGGCGTCAACAACACCACCGCCCGCGTCAGCGGCACAGACCTGACGGTTGATGGAAACCTCGTGGTTCAGGCGACCAACAGCAAGATGTCGCTTGAGAAGAAGATCGGCTTCATCCTTCCCTATCAGACTCAGGGCGTATCTGCGTCCGCTGCCACCGGGACAGTGTCGGGCGGCAACTACATCGACGATGCCGTGAAAGGCGTGCTTCCATTCGGTGCTGCGGGAAGTATCGTGGTCAGCAAGCTGGCGGCAAAGGCCAATCCGGCCAAAATCGTCACTTGGTTGGATGACAGGCTGGAGTTCGCGCCGACGCGGCCAGAAATACAATTTGCCGGCGCTCTCGGTGTTCAGGTGGATTTTGATGATATTGACGCATCTGTTGGTGCGGTGTCGGGTGCCAGCCTGATCAAGGTCAGCGGAACAGCGAATATCGTCGGAACCGTTGCAACGCGGCCGAAGATGGCCGCCGTCGCCCTTGCGTCCAACGAAGGCAGCGACAACGGTCAATCCGATACCGGAGCGAGCCTGGCGATCAACATTTCCGTGATGGATATCGATGCGGACGCCACGATTGAGGCAGACACCATTTTGCGTGCGCAGGGCACCGTTTCGGTGACTGCCGCTGCAGAAAACAAGATTGACCCGTTGGGACTTTGGGGCGCGAATCTTGTGACGCCGGTGCTGGATGCTGCCGATCCCCCCGCGCACAAGGTCAAGCCTGACGTCGTCACAGTGAACGGAACGGCCGATGAAGATGGCTCGGTCGACGTCGCAATTGGCGACACGGTGTCCGTGGATGGAAACCGCTACAGCGCCGTCACGGCCCGGGTGGGCTTGAACCTAGCCGCAGACAATTTTTCGGTGACCGCCGATTGGACCGATGTGACAGGCTCGACAGCGGTCGGCAGCACCAAGTTCACCATCACTCGCGGCACCGTCGAAACCCTCCCCGATGGTGAATCCGACTTCGTCGTCGTGGCCGACGGCATTGTTGATATCGGCGGCGGTAACGTCGTGGAAGTTGGCGACAAGCGCTACAAAGCGAAGTTGCCCTTGCTGTCGATTGATTTGGCGGCTGAAAACTTTACTGATACCAACAACTGGTCTGAGATCACTCCGGCTGGAACAGCGATGAATGTCATTGGCGGGGCCGCCAACTATGTGGATGACAACTTTGGTCTTGCAGCAAACTTGTTCGATATTTGGGGGCAGAGCTTTGGACGTGGCAAGGTCAACGGCATCGCTTTGTCTTTGTCGGTTGTCGATCTCGATTTTGAAGCCAAAGCGACCATCAAGGATGGTGCCAAGATTGTCGTAACCGCGACTGGCGCGGATGACGGTGCTGTTGGTGTGGACCACAATGTCAACGTCAGTGCATCCGCGCAGAATGATATGATTGCCCTGCACGGCAATTTCGCACCCTTCGGCCCGACCGCCGGCGGTTCCGACAAGCCCGAGCGGAACAAAGGCTTCCAAGCTGGGATGAAGGACTTCTACACCCAACACGCAAAGAGCATCAAAGGCTCGAAGCCCGTCCAGAATCCTGCTGGCGAGGGTGAAACCGAAAACGCGATTGGCGCCGCAGTGTCTGTGCTGCTGGAGCGTACGCATGCCACAACCTATATCGGCGATGCCGTCATCATTGCCAATGATCTGACGGCCAGCAGCAGTGCGGCACATCTGAATTTCGGTCTGGCCGCAGCGGGCGGAAAAGGGTCTGAGTTGTCGCTGAACGGCTCGTGGAACCACACGACCATCGACAGTTCTGCCATTACCAAGATCGGATCCGGTGCGACGCTTACGCTGGCCGGGACCCTTGATCTGGATGCGCTTGAGTCGACGAGCATCGTGCAGTTTGCAGGCGCCGTATCGACATCGAACAAGGTCGCTATCGGCATTTCCGGCCTGACGGTTCTGAGCGACCGTCGCGCCGAAGTCCTGATCGAAGGTGGCGCCGGTGGCGGCGGCTTCTCGGTCGTTGGGGCTATGACAATGGACGCCGAAGTACGCGGCGCAATTATCACGGGCGCCATCGCGGCCTCGGTCGCCAAACCGGCACCGCCTGCGGCCTCGGCTGGCTCGTCAGCTCAGCCGTCCACGTCCAGTGCGTCGGCATCTGGCGGTGTGGGTGCAAGCACCCCCGATGGCGTCAGCCAAGGGGCGTCTTCGTCCAAATCAGGCTTCGCTATTTCCGGATCGGCGATCGGGTTCGAGGAAGACATCTACGCCAACACCAATATCGAAGGTCTGGCCAATCTGACGGTCGGATCACTGTTCATGCGGGCTGAAGATCTTGCCAACCGCATTCTGATTGCGGGCTCTGGCGCCATGACGAGCACGCAAACCGGCGTCGGTATCGCGGGCGCGTTTGTCGTGATCGACAGCCAGAAGGAAATCGGATCCCGGATCTCGACGACGGATGCCACGGCGCTGATGTTGAGTGCGGGTATGATCACGCTGCGTGCGCGGGACAATTCTGGCTATTATAGCCTCGCGGCCGGGGTTGCCATTTCCAAAGGTTCCAAAGGCGTCGGCGTTTCCGGGTCGGTCACTGTGACCGTTGCCCGGACTGAGATCAAAGCTGGGCTTTACGGCAAAGCCGGAAGCCGTATCACGCTTGCGGCTGCGGATGACATCGACATCCTTGCCCAGAACGACTCGTTCTGGCTGCACCTCTCGGGTGCCGGAGCCTATGGCAGTGCGGCAGGTGTTGGCGTGTCAGTGGGCGTGGTCGTGATTGACACTCTGGTCAACACCCATGTTGACCATGTCGTCATGGGCGCGGGTGTCGCGGCAGATTCATTTGCCGCGAGTGCCCTGAACTCGCTGATGCTGGTCAACCTTACCTTTGGTGCAGCGGTATCCACAGGGGAGAACGCCAAAGGCGCAGGCGTCGGCATGGTCGCGATCAACGTCTATCACGCCAGCACAGTTGTGGAAGCGACAGGCAGCACCATCGTGGTCTCGGATGCGGGCGATATCGCCCTGACGGCGTTTGACAACAGCATTCTTTCGGCCACGGCAGGTGGCCTGGCGGTTTCAACCGGCAAGGTCGCCGTCGGGGTGGCCATTGCGGTGAACATCGCGGGCGAAGCCACGAATGACGCCAGCCAGACCCGTGGGACCGAAGTGCTGCTGACAGGCACGTCGTTGACCAGTGGCTCAGGCTTGTTGTCGGCCATTGCGGCGAGCGATCTGACGATGGTCTCCGTCGCTGTCGGCGTGGCCGTAGCGAAAAGCTTCGCCCTTGCGGGCAGCGCTGCGGTCAACCGGAACGATATAGGCACGAAGGTGATCGTCGACGAAACGTCGAGCCTTGCGGGGACCGGCTCGCTGCGAGTTGAGGCAGTCAACGTCTCCAACCACACCACCATCGCGGGTGGTGTTGGTATCTCGTTTGATCCGGACAGTGGTGGAGCGGGCGGGGCGGGCATCGCCATTGCTCTTGTTGACACTGCAGTCACGGCGCAGGTCAATGGCGCGGTGAACATGACGAACGATGCCTCGGTCATTGCACGCGCCGACCAGGGGAACGTGACCATCGCCATCGGCGGTGCAGGATCGGGCGGATTTGCAATCGGTGGCTCTGTCGCCGTGACAACGATAGACGGCGATGTAACGGCTTCGGTCGCGCCGACATCGGCCAAGACATGGTCCGTACGCGATCTGACGGTTGCAGCACAGGAAAGCTCGACCGTGGTCTCCATCGCGGGTGCAGTCGGTGTAGGCTTGAACTATGGAGGCGTTGGTGCCGCCTTCGGTGTCATCACCAGCAATCGCTCGATTCTTTCTAGCGTGAATGGCCCGGTGACGGTCAATGCATCCGGTCATGTTCAGATTACCGCAGGATCGCGCAAACCCGTGGGCGCGGGAACGGATAACGCCTTCCTCGACAGCGCCATCAGCGGCCTTGGCGACGATGCGTTCTCTCAGGACGACAACACGTTGGACAAGTCCGACCTACGCTCGCAGATGATCAACATCACTGCCGCAGTGGGCGGGTCCAAGATGGTCGGTGTCGGCTTCAACCTTGCCTACACGGAAGTTGACCGCGTAATCAAAGCCTCCATCGGGGGTGGCGCCGTCTTCAACCTGACCAACAATTCGACAACCGCGATCATCGATGGTGAAGCAGGCCAGACCAAAGGTCTGCTGGTCAAGGCGGACGACGCCAGCGGCGTCGTTGTCGTTGCGGTCGGCGCTGCGGCCGCGATTGGCCCCGATCAGGCCGTGACCATCGCCGTTGCAGGCAGCGTGGCCTATACCGACATCGACAGTTCCGTCATTGCCGAAATCGGCAATGCGACGGTCAACCTTGGCAATCAGGCCGACCTTGGCGTGTTGGCCCGCAACGATGCTGAAATCATCGCGGTTGCGATCGGCGCCGCGGTTGCCGCAGGCGGCAGCACAGGTGGCGGGGCGGTTGGATTCTCAGCTGCCGTGAACAAGATTTCGGGCGAGGTCGGGGCACGCATTCTGGACAGCACGGTGACAGGCGCAGGCAGCTCCACTGCCAACAATATCTACGTGGACGCTGATAATAATGCCCTGATCGTCGCGGTCTCTGTCGCGGCAGCGGTGGCGGCTACAACGGGCAATGTTGCCTTCGCAGGCGGTGGTGCGGGCAGTGGGAACATCATCGCAGGCGCCACCTATGCCGTTGTTACGGATGCGACGATTTCGCATGCGGACGCGATGTCCGTGAATGCCTTTGGCGATGCGACGATCACATCGGTCGTGGTGGGCATTGCCATATCGGTTGCGGGAAATTCAGGCGGTGGCATGGCGTTCTCGCTCGGGATCTCTGCGGCCTCGAACGAAACTCAGGGGCTTGATAGTGTGATCGCTGGCGTGCCGTTGGGGGATAGCCTGATCGCTGGCGTGCCGTCAGGGGAAGGCTATGCAGTTGTTGCCCGCGTCGTGGACAGCTCAGTTGTGCTGGACGGCTCCCTTGCCGTGGATGCGCGGTCTGAAAACACCATTACCGCCGTTGTGCTTGCGGCCTCTGTTGCCGTTGCCTTGTCCGGGGGCTTTGGCCTTTCTGGTGCAGGTGCCGGTGCAGGTGCCGGCAACTATGGCTCCTCGCGGGTTCTTGCCGAAATTGTGGGCAGCACCAGTGCTGACCGCGTCGTCGCCACAGGCATCCATGCGAATGCCATCAACCTCTCCAAGATTAAAGCCGATATTGGATCTGCTGCGGTGGCATTCGCCGTCGGCGGTGGCAGTAACGTGGCCTTCTCGATCGCAGTTGGGATCTCGATCAACTCCATCGATGCCTCAACCGTTGCGCGCATTCACGGTTTCAGCGCCGCTGGCGCGTTGAACGCCGGAAGTGGAGCGCTTAACGTCATCGCCGCAACCGAAAGCGGCCTGGACATGCTTGAGATCGACGCCGTCTCCGTTGCGGCATCGGTCGCGGTAGCTGCTGGTGGGGCAACCGGGATTGCTCTGGCTGGTGGCGGCGCGAATTCGATCAATGACATCCGGGGGGAAACCACTGCGGAACTGACGTCCATCGGGGCAGGCAGTGCCGGATCCGTGACGGTTCAGGCGCTAAACAAGATTGATATCGACGCCAAAGTGGTGGTGGTTGCGCTCGGTGTCGGTGCAGCGGGTGCCGGTGGCGCCGGGGCCGCAGCGATTGGCGGCGTCTATGTGTCCAACGAGGTGGGCACCAAGGACACTCCCTTCGAGGTGACCGCGCGGGTTTCGAATGCGCGCATGACCGTTGCAGGCGATATGGTTGTGGATGCGAAGAACAACGCGCATATTTTCGCCAACGGTAACGCAGTCTCTGCCGCCGTCGCGATCTCCAGCGATGTGGCGGGCGCGCTTTCGGGCGCGGGTGCGGGTGTCTATAACGCCGTCTACGTCAATACGCGTGCTGAGGTGTCGCGGACAGCGGGTCCGGTTGGCGGCTTGAACACGATGTTGATCGTGCGCAGCCTGAGTGTGCAGGCCACAGACACAGCGGATATCGAAGCGGTTGCCGTGGGTGCCGCGGTTGCAATCGCTGTCGGTGGCGCTGTGGCTGGCTTTGGGATCTCCATCGGGGTGGCGATTGCCGAAAATACGGTTTCCAACAGCGTCATTGCCGAAATCAAGGATGGCGTTTTGGGCGCCGACCAGATGGTCGTGGCGGGAACCGCAGGTGTTCCAGGCGTTCCAGCCGTCGTTCTGCAGCCGCCATCTGGCTCGGCGATTGTGACAACACCCGCCGCGCCCGCGATTGCGCCCACGGGCGGTGCCATCTCGGTGAGTGCGGATAACGATGTGACCGTGTTCGGAACCGCTGTTGCAGCGTCTGTTGCGGCTGGCTTCGGGCTGCTGGGCGGCATTGCCATTTCGGGCGCGGGCGGGGCTGTGCATAATTCCGTCAACAACAACTCGGAAGCGTTGATCACCAACGCCCGGCTGACCGCCTATGCAGGCGATATCAATGCGATTGCGACGAACGACTCGCTGCTGAAGGCGCGTATTGTGACCGTTGCTGCAGCCGTAAGCGCAGGGTTGATTGCCGGTGCAGGGTCGATCGGTGTGTCGATCCTCAGCAGCGAAGTCGGGGGCGAGGGGCCGCTCGATCGCTCCCATCGCACGCGGGCCGTGGTCACGAACAGTGATCTGACAGCTCGCGGCAGTGTCCAGATCAAGGCCGATGCCAAGGAAGAACATCGTGTCGAGGCTGCTACTGCGTCGGTCGCTGTGGCCATTGGTATCGGCGGCTCGGTCGCTGGTGCCGGCATCGGGGTGTCGGTGTTGAACTACTCGACCGTTGAAGCCCTGTCGAAAAACAGCCTGATCCAGACGGGCGATGATATCGAGATTCTGTCCTACGCTGAAACTCTTGTGAATGATGATGTGCCGAACGGTTCATCCTCCACCATGGTGGGTGTCGCGATGTCGGCCGGTTTGGGTGCGATTGCGATCAATGTCAGCATCCTGCGGGTCGATGTTCAGAACACGTCGCACGCGATTGTCGAACATACCAACCATGTTGGGCGGGTGCTTGAAGCGGGCGGCGATATCACCGTCGATGCGGACTCCATTTCCCAGCTTGTGGACCTCAACGGGGTGGGTGTTGCCATCTCGACTGGTGTTGTTGCGGCCACTGGCGGTGGTCTGGAAATCACGCTGACCGTGAATAACAGCGTCACGGCCATGGTTGATCTGTCAGGCAAGAATGCGACCGTCAACGCCACGACGGGCACCGTGAACGTGGAAGCGAAAGACACGGCTGAGTTCGGATCCAACGTGGACAATGTCAACGCCGCCATCGCTCCGATCGGTCTGGCTGTGGGCGCAGCCGTTATGAAAACGCGCCACAGCTCCACCGTTGCAAGTACGATCAAGGACGCCCGGGTCACGGCCGGGATCATCAAGGCCAGAGCCCTGTCTGACGTTGACATCAAGGAAGTGGCCTCAACCGGCGTCAGCGTCGGCACCATCGCGGTCGCAGTGAACGTTGCGCGCGCAGAAGCCGCAGGCACGGTTACGACAACGATCGACAACGCGGTTCTTGTGGCCGAACAAAGCGTCGATGTCATCGCTGATGCAAATCTGTTCCTGCGCTCGTCCACGATCGGCGTTTCCGCCGGCATTGGTGCAATCGGGTCGATGACGGCCTTTGCGGATGCAGGTCTTGGCACCGATGACGATGGCGTCGATGATGGCAATGCCGACAGCCTTGTGCTGTTCAAAAACAACGTCGAAGTCGTGACCCGTCTGTTCAACGTCGTGGCTGTTCTGGTCAATGATATGTTCGTCAAAACCACGGCCGGTGGCGGTGGCGGTTTTGCGGGTGTGGGTGCCGTCAGCCATGTGCGCGACAACACCACCTCCGAAATCAATGTCGGCTCGAACACCAAGATCACCGCGAACGGTGTCATCATGTCGGCACGCGCTGAGCGTAACCTTGACGGCAGTGCAGATGCCAACACCTTGGCGGCTGTCAGCGGGGCAGGGGCCACGTTGAACCTGTCCGCATTGGGTGACGCGCGGGTGATTTTCGCATCCGGGACGGGCGTGGATGACCGCACCAAGATCACCGGCGAGTCGGTCCAGATCAACACCAATAACAAGGTCTATAAACAGGCGGTCGTTACGATCAATGACCAGGCGGCTCTGATTGTGTCGAACGTGTCTTCAGGCTCGGCCAATTTGGGTGGATTGACCATCGTTGGCACCGATGCGGAAATCGGCAATGCAAGCGACAAGTCCCGCTCGGTCGTGGATCTGGGAGATGTCTGGATCAAGGGCGAGGGCACCTTTGCAAACCCAAGCAGCGTAGCCATCCGCGCCCTGACCGAACATTCGGTCGCGGATGCGGTTGAAGTCTTTGCTTTATCGGGCCTTGGTGGACTGGCTGTGTCGACCACAGACCAGACGGTTGACGCCGAAACCCATGTCACGATGGACAGCGCTTTCATCGACAACATCGGTGGCGACGTGAATATCGAAACCCGTGCCAAAATGCGCAATACGGCCGATGGCGCCGTGTTCCAGTCGGGTGCCGTATCTGCGAACCTCGGGATCGACGTCACGACCATTACAAATTCGGCCACGACGATTGACGTCAATAACACGACAATTGAGGGCCTGCGTGTCGAAATCAGCGCGGGCAAAGGGAACGAGATGATATCGCGGACTGACGCGAATGGATCGCTGGTGTCGCTTTTTATATCACTTGGAATTGCGCTTCAGACCAATACCACAAATCGGGTGGCGAGCGTCGATATCGACGGAGGATCGCGGATCAACAGCGCTGGAAATCTAGTGGTTTCCGCTGAGCGCGGAACGATCCAGACCAGCAGTGATGGCCTGGTTCTTGTTCTGGCCGTCCCGCCTTACGGCTATAACGTTGTCAATCAGGGCGACCATACCGGGTCGGCCAATGTGACGATCGACGCAGCGGCGCGCCTTCGGGCCGGTGTAAATTACCAGACGACTTATGAAGTTGCTTATGTTGGAAATGGCGCGCTCAACCGGTGGAAGACCGCTCCAATCGAAGGTGATGGCGATGCGCGCCAGCTGACGGATGTCGAAAAGCAGGACATCCTTGGTATCGAAAAGAGCCAAGATTACGTTATTCAGTACTGGGACGTGGACACTCTCGCGACTGATCTCTACTATGGTGACATTGTCCAACTTGACGCGGAAAACGTGACAAGTGGTGCCGCCATCGGAACCGCTGGCAACTACTACTGCTTCCTGGGCGAAGGCCCGCAAGTGATCGTGACGCAAGCGACCGATTATACAAACACCGCCCTGTGGCAGGATCTGGGAAGCTTTCCAGGCGACTTCATTGTCGATCAAGCCTTCGGGTCCAACGCCAACGCTTACATGCGCGATGCGTTCATCCAGCAAATTGCCGTGGTCCGTCCCAGCCGCATGGACAACCCGAACATCAGTGTCGGCCAGCTTGCCACACTTCTGGCTTCGCAATTCCAACAGGTTCGCGAATGGATGCGTGAGCACAATACCAATGCCGAAGCGTTGGTGCGCTATGCGGCGCAGCTTGAGCAGATCAAGATGCAGATGGTCGCCTTGGGCCTGACCGCGCCCTCTGGCATCGGTGATGATGTCATCATCGAAGAGAACCTTCCGGCGGTCTTCCTCGAAATTCCGAACATTGTTGCGGCTCCGGGGTCCATCTTCATTCAGGCTGACAACGCAGCCTCCGTATCCGGGTTGGCCACAAACACCAGTACCACCGGGCCGACCTTGCTGGCGCATAAGGATGTGCAGATCGACCTGCGGTCGGATGTCTTCATGATGCATCGCGTCAATGACGTTGTGATTGCAAACACCAAAGTGGTGCGGTTCAGCGAATTGATTGGCGATTACACTGAATTTTATGCTGGTAATGTCTATGCGAATGACGCGCTGATCAGTGGTGGCAGCAGCTCCAGCGGCACCGCGCAGATTAATATCACGATCAATGCCATTAATCGAAATTCTTATGAGTATATTGATACAATCGAAGCTGCTTATTCTGTCAAAAATTCCTACCTGAGCGACCCAACCGATCCAAATTCAGCGCGCATTTCGGCCACTTTGCCAAATCTGCCGCCTGATCTTTATCTGCTTGGATCGGTGGTGAACGACCTGGGCAACGTGTCGATCCAGATGACAGTTGGCGCGATCCGGTTGTCTGGTGTCATTCTTGCCAAGACGGTCGACATCAGTTCTGGCGGCGATTTTGTGGTGACGACCGATTGGTATCATGCCGGTGCCGATCCACGGACGAACTCCGGTTTGAGGTCAGGCGACTACAGCAGCAACAGCAAGTTTGTCGGGGCCCTAACGCCATCAAACTTTAGCACCGAGGGTGCCAGCCGCAGCCTGACCGCGACCGCGAGTGACCCGCTGGGCCAAGCCTACATCAACGCCCGTAATGCTGCCGCACGCCAATCCGCGGTTGTGGCCAATGGGATCATCTCGATCGTTGCGACAAACGTGAACATCAACGGGCTTATCCAGTCCGGTGTGCAATCTGCCTCGGTCACGATCCCGGAATCCTTTGTTCCGCTTTCGACCAGCCGGTCGATTGTGGGCGCAAACAAGCAAGGCCTGTTCGGGATCACATTTGGCAGCATCAATGGCACGCAGATCCCGATCTTGGGCCGCTGGGATGCCAATGAACAAGCCATCATTCTGGACGATATCGATATCGACTTCGCCGGTGGCCGGATCGACATTACTGGCAACGTCTTCTCCACGGGTAATGGCGCGCTGAAGGTTGCCTCGGGCTATGCCGATGTCCTGATCCGCAATTACTCCGACGTGAAACTGATCACCAACCAGATCAACACCAGCCGCGATCGGCAGGGTGTGGTGCAGATCACCGATACGATGGATATTCCGAATAACAAAAACTTGGATGCTTATGTCGCCAAGCGTAGTGTCTATACAGAAAATGCCAGCGGCATCATTGTCGAAACCTTCCGCGGCGACATTGCCCGTGACGGAGAAGGTAACTTCGAAGGGGTGATCTTCACATCTCTGGGCGTGCAACCGCGCGTCAATGAGCTGATCACGACCTACTCCCCCAAAACTGACACCTATTATGTCTGGACCGAAGGTCAGTCGAGCGTCTCTCAGGAAATTTACACTGAGTATTGGGAGAATTTTAACTTTTTCTTCGACTTTGAGACTGGAAGCGGAGAGGAGTTGGAACGCGATGTGCAAGAGTTGAGCGATAGCCCGCTTCTGGAAAGCGAAGCCATTCAGGACATCAACACGCTTGCCACCGCCTTGGGGATTAACGTGGGCACCGCGGCCAACGCCGAAATCATCGGTCGCTTCAAGAACATCGCGAACATCGCGGTGCAGCTGAACGGCGGCGACATTGTCCGCCATGACTTCACGCCAAGCGGCGGCGCTGCGACAACGGTGTATTCCCGGTATTTGCCTAAATCAGGCGGCACCAAGCTTGAGGTTGAGCTGAGCACGTTGTTCAAGGCCGATGGCACGATCATTGACGCGCATTCCGCAGCTTTCACAGTTGTCACTGCCCCAACTTTCACAGAGACCGACCGCGACGCGGGTCAGTATCTGTCTGATTTCAAAAACTTTGATGAAACCAAGCGAGAATGGACCACAGGTGGTGGTTATCTGAAGAAAAAGACCAAATATCGTGAAACCACGACCACCGAAGGTCTAAAGAAATACTGGGACATCGGCCTGAAGGCAAGCTACGCGGTCGATATCGAATTCCTGACCAGCAGTGCGATCCTGTCGGTTCGTATTGAAAGCGTAGGCGAAGTGAGCCTTGCGGGTGATATCCGTACGGCACCCAATGCGCATGTCTTCATCAATCCCGAATTTGCGACACCTAGCTTGGCGTCTGGAAAGAATGGCGGCAGTGTGATTGCCACCAAGAACGTCTCCATAACAGGTCAATTGCAGGCCGTGCGCACCACCGGTACCTTCGACGCGGTTTTGGTGAACTTTATCGAGCAACCCTCTGTAGCTGCACAATCTTTTTCTGCGTCGCAGGCCCTTTCTGCAGGATCTGGCGGGGCGCCGGGGATGCTGATGGCGATGTCCATGGCCGTCACGCCTCCGCCCACGGCCTACATGGCCCCTACGGTCGCTGAGCCGTCCAGTGTGCCCTATGAGCTGGATATCGAAGCGGATGAGGGAATTCGCATCGGCATTGGCTCTAACACCAATGCCGACGGCTTCGTCGTTGTGAAGCGGGCTTGGACGACAGGCGGTCCGGTCTATATCAAAGCGCCGCAGGGTATCTTTGCCTCGGCCAACACGGATGCGGCTGATCCACATATCCGCGCCGACCGGATCGAGCTTCAGTCCACCCAATCGGTGGTGGGCACGGCTGACCGCGCCTTGCGGATTGATACCAACCACCTTGTGGTCGATGGTGGATTCTCGGGCGCGGCGGCGCTTGGCTTGAATGTCGTGGAAGTCGCAGGCGACCTGCATCTGGTTCAGCCAGAAAACATCCGCGCAAACTTCGTGCGCCTCGACCAGCAGCCCGAGGATAGCCTTGGAGCGATTTCCGTCGGTTCGCTTGAGGGGGTTGTCCGTCTGACGGCGCTTGCCGGGTCGATCCTCGATTATAACTTTGAGACCGATGGCGCGATCACGGATGCGCGGATCGCGGCATATCAGTCGCGGCTGGGCCTGAGCGAGGGCAACCGCACCCTTGCGGGCCAGCAGATCGATAACAAGGGCAAGTCCGACCACCAAGTCTATAGCAATTACTGGAACTTGATCCGCACTCCGATGGGGCCCGGGCCGGTCAGCAATGTTCTGACAAATTTGCAGTCCTTTGAAGATCTGGTGATCAATACGGTTGCGGCCTCCCAAGCGGCTGCGGACAAGGCGATTGCCGATGGGGAAACGCCGGGTCCGGTGCTGACCGAGGTGCAGGCTAGGGCGCAGCAAGAGGCGCGCTTCTCAGCCATTCATGCCGCGGAATATGACAAATCCTTCCGCAATACGGTCACTTACATCGACTATTATCGCGTGATCCGGAGTGCCACGGACTCTGCCGATCTGGATCAGATGAGCACCTTCACCGCAGAAGTTGATCGTTTGGTCGCCAAGGATCTCTCAGCTCGAATGGCGCAGACCTATGGCGGCATTCACGCGACGCTGGCCGATGATGCGGTCGGCACAGGCAGCGATGTGCGCTTTTACATCGAAACGATGCACACCGACGCCGCGACCAAGCTGAGCCTTACCGGTTTGGCTGGTTTCCAGACCTATGTGACCGATACCCAAACCGGGACCACTTCGGACGAGGTCGCTGTGGCAACCGACGCGGCGCTGGCGAAATTCCAAGGCATCCATGATGAGTTGTGGTCTTTCAAGACGGCACCGCTGACCTCCTATGTCGTCGTGATCCGCGTGGACACACCGACCGAAAGCGGAAAGACAACCGATGGCGTCTATCTGGATGTCTGGAGTCAGTTCAAGACTGACATTGCGCGCGACACCGATACAGAACTATCCACACTTCTCGGTGAGGGCACCTTTAACGCATTGTTCGTCGGATATGATGGCGCCGTGGCGAAAGCCGCAGTGTCAGCAGATCTGACTTATAAATTCACCGAACTTCATGCGGAGAACAAGGATCGGGCGGCGAAGGCGACATATGTCGAAAGCCTGTTCCTTGAAGATGCGGCGCGCGACACGGCGATCTCGGCAGAGCTGGCAAAGATCTCCAGCCTCGACCAGACATTGCCTGCAAGCGTGGCCAAGGCGCTGTTCCCACTGCTGAATGTTGGAATCATTTCCAACAGCGGCGCGGCGGCGGCTGAAAATGCCAACATCATCGCCCATGAGGTGATCCTGACGGCATCCGGAACCCAAGCCGGTGAAGGTCGGATCGGGACCCTTACCGAACCCAAGGATATCGACTTTAAGGCCCCAATCGACACTGATCCGGGTCTATCGGACGAAATCAATCAAGAACGCCGTGATGCGCAGAACCTGCGCCGCTCTCTTCAGGTGCAGGATATCGTCGATGTCGTCTATCAGATCTATGTCCGCACAGGTGGCGAGGTCGCGTTGGCGGTCGGTGAAGAGCCTGCTGCAGGCGCGCTGGCTGCCGATGCCGGCAACTGGACTGCGCTGAACGTTGTCTTCGGGGATCTGACGGACGGCAACCGCCCGACCGCAACCATCGCGAATGGCGATGTGCTTGGCCTGTGGAACACCTGGGGAACCGGCGTGGAGCGGACCTACAAGCTGTTCCAGTATACCGGAGCCACAGCATCCTTTGATCCGCAGGCGATTAACTGGGTGAGCAACCTTCCCGCAGCCTTCAGCGAGATCACGACCATCAAGCGCGTGCCAGAGGCCGGGTCTGTCACCATCAACGATGGCGACATCTTTGCGGACTTGTGGGATGTGCTGCGCGTATCGGCCCGGCCGTTCGCGGATGTGAACCTGCGCTCGCTGGCGCCGACCACCGCAATGTGGCTTGATATGACGTCAACTGCGATGGCCGGTGTAAGCCATGATGGCGACGTCTTGAATGTACGTGCCGCCAATAGCGGTGGCTTCCTGCGGCTTCTCACCACTGGATCGTTGGTGGATGGGTCTGCCAGTGGCCCGGCAGCCTCAGCGGTCGGCTATATCAGCCTGATCGCAGATGGCGCGGTCGGCCAGGATGGTCGCGCCTTCACGATCAATGCGGGGGGGGGCAGCATCCTGCTGCTGCAGGCTGGCAAAAGCGCCTATGTCCACCAACGCGGTGGCGATCTGATCGTTCAGCGCGCCGATGTCGGCGGCAGTCTGGAACTGACGATGGCTGAAGATCTCAGGATCGGCGTGATTGAGGCGGGGGGCCAAGTGAGCCTCAACATCGGTGGCGACCTTCTTGACCTGTCGGACGACGATGCGGATCCGTCCGCAGATATCACCGCGGCCTCGCTGACATTGAATGTCACTGGTGAGTTCGGCACCACGGGTGAGCGGATCGAGATCAACCTTGTCGATGGCATCACCGGCACGGTCGGCGGCAGTCTTTTCGTGCATGATCTGAACATCTTCACCCTTGGCGGGTCTCTTGCCGTCACCGGATCGGCTGATGTGTTGAGCGAGTTCTCGATGATCGGGGCGCCGAATGGCGTGTTGTCGGGCAATGGCATCACGCTGCAATCGGTTCTGAGCGATATCGGCGTCACCAACCCACTGCAGCGCTTCAATATTCTTCTGACGGGCAGCGGCCTGCTAACGGCGCTTGCGGTGAACAATATCGTGCTGGGATCTGCTGGAGCGATCGCGGTCAACCGGATCTCCTCGAGCAGCCTTGTTGATATCGACGCCATCGGTGCCGTTACCGATGGGAATGAAGACAACCTTGTAAACATCAGGACAAGCAATGCACGGGTGAAGGCGTCCGGCATCGACACCGCTACAAGTTATATCGAGCTCGATGTCGATCAGTTCTCCTTCGATGCAGGTGCCGGCGGCGTGAATGTCGAAGGCCTGAGCGCCATGCGGATTGATGAGAACCACTTCGGCGGGTTCGGCGGCGGATCGCTTGGGGATGTAAGGATTTTCATCCGCGAAACGTCTGGGTCGGGTGAGAATCTGACCATTTCGGCCAACATAAAGGTTGGTGACGACACCACCGGAGCCAAAAACTTGTCGCTGCTGGTTGGGGACGATTTTGAACAGACCGTCGACAGCCAGATCGAGGCAACAGGTAATATCGATCTTCAGGTGGACTACCTTAACTCCGATCAAGGTGTCGGCGAAAACGTTGAGATTTTCGGCAGCATGATTGCCGAAAACATCACAATCCGCGGAAATTCAGACGCCGAGACACTCCTGATCCAGCCCGGTGTCCTGACTGGCAACGTTCTGGTCCTGACCGGCGGCAACACGGACTTCGTCACTGTCACCGAATTGGGTGAGCGGGATCCGGCACAGACTTTCATCCTCGACGGACAAGCCGATACCGACGAATTCATCATCAACCGCTCCAGCACGGCAGTCAGCAACGTGATCACGGTCCGCGATACAGGGGCCGTGAACGACGGTGCAGATATCCTGACGATCAATGGCCGCGACGGTGACAAGGACGTGGTGCTGATCCGCAAGCAGTTCGTCGCGTTGCTGAACGAAGACGTTGATGGCAATTCGACCGAAAAGGCCGAGCGCATCAACTATGACGGCAACATCAACGGCAGGGTCATCGTCAACACCCTTGGCGGGGATGATGAAATCTATTCCGATGACACGGCCACGATTTTCACGCTTGATGGCGGGGCAGGCCAGGATCTGTTCCAGCTTGGCCAAGTGTTCGGCTCGGACCGGATCGTTGGCAATGTGGCGCTTGGTGATGAGATCGACACCAACGAGACGACCCAAGGCTTCCTCTCGGTCGGCAACAGCCACGCAATGGTCGTGTTTGGCGGCACCGAGAATGACATCTTTAACGTCTTCTCCAACAAGGGCCTGACCAAGCTGTTTGGGGAAGATGGCAACGATACCTTCGTGGTACGTGCTTTCGTCCTGAAATCCGATACGAATAAAACGGCGGGCGGCGGCGATGCCGAAGCCTTTGGCGGTGATGGTGACGACAGATTCCTTTATAATATCAATGCCCCACTCTCGATTGATGGTGGCGCGGGAACCGACACCATCGTGGTGCTGGGAACCGAGGTCGCAGACAGCTTTCTGATCACCGAGCAGGGCATTTACGGCGCTGGCCTGAATGTCGGCTTCGAAGGTGTCGAAGTGGCCGAGATTGACGGCCTAGAAGGCAACGACACCTTCTATGTGCAATCGACTGCGGCAAACATGAAAGTCACGGTCATCGGCGGCCTTGGCGAAGATTTCATCTCCGTCGGGGGCGACGTAACGACCGAGATCGTGTCTCTCGAAGTGGAGGGCAGCTCGGGCACCGTGAACCACGCAGTCACGTCGCTTGACCCGAACTTCAACGAGATTTTTGTCGATGGCCTGCGCCTAAACGTGGCCAATGCCAATGCGGGCCTGTTTGAGGTGAATACCAGCGGTCTGGCTGTGCTGGCCGAAGGCGGGGTCTTTGGCTTTTATAGAATCAAGCTGACGCAAGCGATTGCTACAACCGCTTATCTGACAGTGTCGGCGGCACGGTCGTCGACCCAAGACCGCAGTCTGCCGGGGACCGAGAAAGCAAAATCGGTTCTGGTCTCGAAGACTTCGGGAAGCGGTTACGAATCCGCCACCGTCCTTACCTTCACCACGCCAGATGTCTGGCAGACAGTTTATGTCCAGGCCCCAGAAGATGATGCCGCCGAAGGCACCCGCGATGTGATCATCAGCCATCGGGCAATTGGAAATAACGCGATTGCCAAGACGCAGATCGCGAATGCCGAAGTCACAGTTTATGATAATGATGCATACGGCATCTTGATCGCAGGCAATCCGTCTTTTGTCGATATTGTGGAAGGTGGCAAGACCGCGACGCTGAACCTGTTGCTGTCCCGTGCGCCGGATGGTGGCGCGACGATCGTCTATGACGTCGCGATGTCAACAGACGATTACACTATCACGGGGACCAGTGGTGGCACTGTTGTTGATGGTAAGCTTCGTCTGAAGTTTACCGATGCCAATTGGCAGAGCGGGATTGAAATCACGCTGACCGCTGTTGACGATGCGATCACTGAGAACCGTGAACGTCCCGTCATGAAGATCAACCTTGTCTCCAGTTTGACCACTCAGGCCGATTGGCAGGATCCGAATACGGTCGAGCTGGACGTGCGCATCTTCGATAACGACAAAGGTGAAGTCGTGGTTGAGGAAACCAATGGCGACACGATTGTCACGGCATCAACGCCTGATAGCTATACGCTCAAGCTGTCCAAGGAACCTACGCACCCTGTGGTTGTCTCGATCCTGAGCGATGGGCAGACCATCGCCAGCAGCACGGATCCGCGTTGGAACAACACCAACAAGACGGTGACGTTCGATGACACGAACTGGGATCAGCCGATCACCGTTGTGTTGAGCATCGGGGCTGTGGTGACGGAGCCGCAGCCAACGATCAAACCGGGTGCCCAGAACCACCGCGTCTCCGGCATTCAAGGACCGCTGTTTGTCTATGGCGGCGTCGGGCCGGGTGTCGTTCGGTCCATTTCTGCGGCCAAGACGCTTCCAACCGAGTTTAACGCCGAACTTCCGGCAGTCTCGAACCCCGTCGACGAGGATAAACAGACCGACCGTCTGGTGATATTCAACGATGGCAGCGAAGCAACCCAGTCCGGCACGTTGTCTGAGGACCATTTCGGTGGTTTCGACATGAGCTCGACCGATCTGGTGCTGAACTTCGGCACCGAAGACGCTGAGGATCTGGTGACGTTCCGCGCTGGGATCACGTATGGCGAGTTCGAGATTGTCGAACTGCTGTTGGGCTCCAACGACGATACGCTGGACATAGAAAGCACTGCGCTGAATGCCCTCACGGTCGTTCATGGCGGCGGCGGTAAGGACACCATTCGCGTCGTCGGCGCCCCCGGGACGGCCAATGTGGGCGGCCCGGACCGGACGCTCGCAATCTTTGGCGACACCACACAGGACGGCCAGCGTTACAACAGCCGTACCGATGCCATCGACGGCTCGGGTCGTCAGTTCGCGGCGGGAGGGGACGACACCATCGACGCCTCCGCGGCAAATGGCTTCGTGATTGCCTATGGCGGTGTCGGCAATGACCTTATTACGGGCAGCAACTTCAACGATCACCTGCTGGGTGGATCGGGGAATGACACGATCCACGGTCTGGGTGGCAACGACCACATGTATGGTGACAACGGGCTGAACATCGACCTGTCTGTGCGGCTGGAGCAGCAGCCACAGTTGATCTCGGTTGTGACCTCTCAGGTCGCGCCTGTCATAGGGTTCAATGGGCAGACCGGCGATGCGCTGGCTGCATCGGGTGCGGATACCTTCACCGGTTCGGGCAATAACGTGATCCTGACGGATTTCGGTGTGATCGAGCAGATCGTGGGCACCAATCGGGCCTTCGACACCGGAAGTCTGGTCAGCATTTACTCGGTCCGGGAGGATGAGGGTGGCGATGATATCGTGACCTTGGGCGAAGGCTTTGACTACGTGGTCGGCGGCACCGGTGCGGATGAGATCAGTGTCAGCGATGGCGGCAGCGTGATCTTGGGCGACAACGGCCAGATCGACATCGACGCTGCGACGCAAGGGATCGACCTGATCGTCAGCACGGCCACCGACTTTGGTGGTGACGACATCATCACCTCGGGTGAAGGCTTCGACCATGTGGTCGGCGGCACCGGTGCGGATGAGATCCGGGTCGGCGATGGTGGCAGCGTGATCTTGGGCGACAACGGCCAGATTGATCGCGATGTTGCGAACGGAAGTCTGGTCCAGATCATCAGCATGGCTGCTGCAGATGCAGGCGATGACACCGTCATTTCCGGCGAAGGCTTTGACTATGTGATCGGCGGCACTGGTGCGGATGAGATCAATGTCAGCGATGGCGGCGGCATGATCTTGGGCGATAACGGCCAGATCAATGTCGATCCTGTCACCGGCGATCTGGCCTCGATGGCCACCAGCGACAGCGCGTTCGGCGGCAGTGACACCATCGTTGCAGGTGATGGCTCCACCTTCATATTTGGGGGCTCGGCGGGAGATATGATTTCCTCGGCGAGTGGCGATGATGTCATCGCAGGCGACCAGGCGACGTTGAGTTTTGTCAGCGGCGTGCGCTCTGTCTTTACCAGTGTGATCGAAGATCCGGCCTATGGCGGCAATGACAGTGTCAGCACCGGCGCGGGCGATGATTGGGTCATTCTGGGTGAAGGCGACGACACATCGTTAAGCGACTCGGGTCTCAATGTCTTCATAGGCGATGCGGGCCGGATTGAAGGTGACGGGACGACCGGCATCATCATGCGGGTCGAAACCACGCAACCCTCCATCGGTGGCAACGATTCGATCACAGGCGGATCCGATCGCGACGTGCAGTTCGGCGGCGCGGGCGGAGATCTTTTGATCGGCCGTGCCGGCGATGATCTGCTGCAGGGCGACAACGGATTGCTGACCATTGAAGGGCCATATGCCAAGGGGCTGCGGACCTTCGAGAGCACCTTCATCAAGGAAGGTGGCGACGATACGCTGATCGGGGATACCATCAATAAACCTGATATAGGTCATGACATCATGATCGGCGGTATCGGCAACGACTTGTTCAGCCTAAGTATCGCAACAGATATCGTGGCCGGTGAATTCCTCCGGGTGCGGTTCAAGCCGACTGGCAATGATCGCGAACTTGTGACGTCGTTCCTAACGCCTGCGGTCCGTGATCTGGACATCCTCGTACAGATCACACTCGGGGTGAACTTCGCCTCGCAAGCCAGTGTTCTGGTTGGCCCACCGGTCGGCGCCAATATCGAGCTTGGCTTCTCGGATGATACGACGCTGTCGGTGTTCGAGCGGATGGACCTGCTGTTCCTGGAAGAGGGGATCTTCAGCGAAGCGCTGTTGCAGGGTCTGCTGTCGGAAGATGATCTGAGCGCTGGATTGTTCGGGTTCCGGATGCAGAGCCCGGAAGCGGTTGTCGGTGGTGCTAACACGGAGATCCTCGACGGATCGAACGCTGTGGAGCCGCAAGGCGATGGTAATTCCTCCGGCACCGGCGGAGAGGGGACTGCCCCGGACCTAGAGGAGGAGGCAGCCCTGCAAGCGCTACAGGAGCAGTTTGTCGCGATGCAGGCGGGATCAGATGAAGATCATGATCGTGGTTGGCAGATGGCTGGTTGGCGGATAGGGACATAGAAACCCTATCCAAAAAAAACCGAGCGCAAATGACTACTGTCATCCAGTTTCCGCTGTTCCAGAAGGCGTTAGGTCGGCATCTGTCCGGCGTGCGGGGCCTGAAAAGCGTAAATGCATTCTTGCGCGAAGGCGGGATGTGGCGCGAAGCCGCCCGTCTTGGGCAATTCGCTCCTGAGCGGGTCGATGCGGCACTTGCCGCGTTCGAGCCAAACGGTGGTGGGTCCATCGAAGCCATCCCCGGCAAGGATCAGGGCTGGTCGGCCACCTACATGCTGGGTGGGCCGGGCCTCGACATGGTTCTGCTGCTCCGGCTTGATGGCTTGAACCCGGCTGAGCTACAGACGCAGCTTACGGTCATCGAGGCAAAGGTCGGCTGGCTGATGCTGGCCGCCCTGTCCGACCGGACCAAAGAAATCGACGGCGTGGCGTTGAGCGCGGAGATCGGCTCGCAAGTGCTGCTGGATGCCGCCCGCGCCCGCACCCGTCGCCAGCTGGCCGACCAGTGGATCGCGCGACTGGAACGTGCGTTGAAGCCGGACTTGATCGCTGTCACCTGGATCAAGAACGGCAAGCCTAGGCTGGAGGCGCTGTCTGGCGGTGGAATTGTCGATCGCAACAGCGAGGCCCGCAGCCAGCTAGAAGCATTGGCAGATCAGGCTGTTCGAGCGCGCGGGCCGCAAATCATTGCGCCCCTGCCAGATCTTGATCCCAACATGCCCGATCCGGACGATCAAGATCTGCTCGACCCGACCGAGCAATCCAAGCATGAGGATGCACTGGCCCAGGTCGAGTTTCTTGGCGGCACACGGGGACTTTCCATGCCGATCTACAACGGGGATGAGGCAGAGGCGGCGGTCATTGCCGTATGGTCGGCGGGGTCGACCGCCGGCCCCCTGCACCTGGAAGCGGCAGATCTTGTCGCACAGGTCTTGGGCCAGTCTCTGACCATTCAGGCGCGCGCGTTCCCGTCCGTCTTGCGGCGGCTGGGCAATTGGCTGTTCGCGGGATTTCGCGCGGTGTTCGGCAAGTCGGCCCTTAAACTCAAGGTGTTCGTTCTGGCTTCGGCGGCCATCGTCCTTGTGTTGACCTTGGTTTCGACCCGCCATCAGCCGACCTTTACGGCCCGGATCGAAGCCCAGGAACGTCGCGTTGTCTCGGCGCCGTTCGATGGATTTCTGGCCCAAGCGCCATTCCAGCTTGGGGATGTGATTACCCCGGGCGAGCTTGTCGTGGCGATGGAAGACAGCGATCTGGTGCTGCAGACGGCACAGACGCAATCCGAGTTGGCTGAAATTCTGGCCGAAATCCAGACGGCGCGCGCCCAACGCGACACCTCGCGTGTGCAGTCGCTTGAAGCACAGCGGCGGCAGGTCGATGTTCAGCTGGAGCTGCTTCAAAGCCAGCTTGACCTTGCCCGGTTCTTTGCGTCCGGCACGGCGGCCGTGGTCGGCGGTGATGCCTGGCGGCGCGTCGGTGGCAGGGTGCGCCTTGGGGAAGCGTTGCTGGAATTGGCCTCGCCCGAGACGTTCCGAGTGCTTGCCTTCATCGATGAGGATTGGGTGGCCGATCTGAAGCCCGGTGGGCGTGCGACCCTGTTGCTGACTGCCTTTCCCAACGTGACCATCGACGTGACGCTGGCCAACATCACCGCTGATCCGCAGATGCGGGATGGGATCAATACGTTCTCGGCCTGGATGGATTTCGCCCAGATGCCCGATGTCCTGCTGCTGGATGGGATGCGGGGCATCGTGCGGATTGACGGTGGCCCCACCACCATGCTGGCTTCCTACACCAGAGGGGTGATGCGTTGGGCCAGCCGAACCGTCTGGCGCTGGACCTGATGAGTGCGCTGCGCCATCCCGACTGGCACTTGATCAGCGATCAGCGATTTCGCCGCCGTGCGGCCATCTCGACCACCCATCAGGTGTTCCGTGGCGAAGCCTTCATCGTGTTGTGCGACCGGATCACTGGGCAAAATCTGCGCCTCACCGAACGCGCTAGGGAGCTGTGGCAATTTCTGGACGGGCGCCGCACGCTGAATGAGGTCTGGGAGCATCTGATGCGCCGCCCCGCCATCGCGCCCAGCCAGAGCGAGCTGGTTGATTGGGTCATGCAACTGGTCGCATCCGGGTTGATATTGTCGGACCATGAGCTTGATCCGGTTGCGCTCAGCGACCGGACAAATACCCGTCGCTCCACCACGATTGAGCAGCGATTTGCCAGCCCCTTGGCGATCAAGGTCAAACTGTTCGACCCCAGCCGGTTGGTTCAGGCCACCTATCCCTTCGTGGGTTGGCTGTTCACACCGTTTGGCGGGCTGTTGATTTTGGCCCTTTTCGTGACGGCGGCGGTGCTGGCCGGGTTTAACATGACCACGCTTGCCCAATCGGCCGACCAGACCATCCTGTCGCAAAGCGGCCTGATCTCGCTGTCTCTGGCCTATCCGATCATGAAGGCGCTGCACGAGTTGTCGCATTGCTATGCGTTGCATCGGTTCGGTGGGCAGGTGCGCGAATTTGGTGTGATGTTCCTGCTGTTTTTTCCAGTTCCCTATGTGGAGGCATCTGAAGCGTCGACGCTGCCGGATAAGCGGGCGCGCATGTTGGTGGGGGCTGCGGGAATTGCTGCCGAACTGGTGATTGCATCGATTGCCATGATCCTCTGGTTGCAGATCGAACCCGGCGTGGAACGCGCGCTGCTGTTCAATTTTATGCTGATTGGGTCGATTTCAACGGTTCTGTTTAACGGAAACCCGCTGCTGAAATTCGATGCTTATTTCGTGTTGGCCGATTGGCTTGAAATGCCGAACCTTGCACAACGCTCGGGTGAGTTTCTGCAAGATCGGTTCCTGTCGCACGTCGTCGGTCTTCGGCCCGAAGTGGATCCGCGACCGGGAGAGGCGCGCATTCTAGGCATCTATGGCGTGCTGTCGATCTCCTACAGAATGCTTCTGACGCTGACGATCGCACTTCTGGTGTCGACCTGGTTTTTCGTCTTTGGCATTTTGCTGGCTTTATGGGCTGTTATCATGGGGGTCATCTGGCCTCTGGTGAAAGTGTTTCGAAAGGGTCTAACCATGGCGCGCTCCCAGAACCGGGGGCGGCTGGCAATTGGCCGTCTTGTGGTGTTTCTTGTTGTTTTGATCGCGCTGGTAGCCCTTGTGCCATTGCCCTTTTCTGCGCGGGGCGCGGGGCGGATCGTGCCGCTGCCGGGGGCTGAGATTACGGTCGCCACGTCGGGCCTGATCGTGCCCACGGACATTGCCGATGGCATGGAAGTGACCGCCGGCACCCGGATCATGCGTCTCGAAAACTCCCCTCAGACCGCGCGGCGTCAGGCGCTTGCAATGAATGTTGAGTTTTTGCGCGACGAACGGGACCGCAGCGGCCTGACAGTGGCCGAGCGTCAGGGGTTGGAGCGGGAGTTGGAAATTGCTCTGTCTACGCTGGCCAATGCCGACGATCTGGAAGAGGCGCTGGATGTCCGCGCGCCGCTGTCGGGACGGATCAGTTGGCAAGGTGGCCATCCGCCAACGCCCGGCGCGTTCGCCTATCGTGGCGACCGATTGGGCCATGTCGTCAATCCCGCCGCCCTCCAGGTCGTCGTGGCGTTTTCTGCCGCCTATTCTGGGCGCATCGGGGACGGGGCGACGCTGCTTCTTATGCTACCAAACGGCGATGTCGCGACCCGCCCCACCGCACGCAGCCGGGTGGTCGATGTCGGCCAGCAAGTTCCGCCCGAGCTGCTTGCGTCGGCGGGTGGGCCAGTGCCAGAACAACCGGGAATGGCCGGAATGGCGCTGGATACCAGTTATATCGTCTGGGCCATCCCCGAGGGCGATCTGTCCCGTTGGGCCGGGGCGCGTGTCGAGGCGCGGATTGATCTGGGCAGCGCAAGTGCCGGGGAACAGATCCTTTTCCATGTGCAACGACTGTTCCTGCGCGTGACCCGCATATGATCGAGGCAATCTTCGGAGAGGCACCAAAGCTCAAGGCGTTTGCAAGGTCGCGGCGCCGTCCGGTCCGGCGAGAGGTTCCCCGGCTTTTGCGCATACGTTTGTTCATCGATGAATGGGTGCTGTGGCGGGTCGCAGGCGGGGTGGACCGCTTGGTCGCCCTGCGCCGGGCGATTTTAAAGCGCGCACCAGACATGCGAGAGCTGTCCGAGGCCGAGCTGACCGCAGCACTCCATGGGCCGATACGTGCGGAACGTCTGCTTGATGCGGTCCATGGCGCGGATCGCTTTGCCGCCGTGCTTGAGGTCATCCGCCGCCAAACCGGCCTGTTTTTGCGCGACAACCAGATCGAATGCGCAGTGCTGTTGCTGAATGGTGATTGTGTCGAGTTGCGCACTGGCGAAGGCAAGACCCTTGCTGCCGCCTTGGCTGCCCTGACCGCCGCAAGTGTCGGCGTGTCGGTCCATGTGGTGACGGTGAATGATTACCTTGCAGAGCGCGACCATGAACTGATTGCGCCCATGGCGGTGCGGATCGGGTGCAGCTCTGCCGTGATCCTGCAAACCGACAGTGACGATGACAAGCGTCGCGCCTATGACCACGACATTCTGTATGGCAGCAACAAGACCTTCGTGTTCGATCACCTGCGCGACAAGCGTGAGGCGCGCAATCTGAAGAACCACGCGCAGCCACGCCAAACCGGTCAGGCGCTCGCGATTGTGGATGAAGTCGATAGTGTGCTGGTCGATGACGCCACCGTTCCGATGATCCTGTCCGAGCCTGCCAATCGGCCGCCTGCTGTCGATGTCTCGCTGTTTCGCAAGCTGATCGCTTTCGCGCGTGCCACAATAGTGGGGCGTGACCGGGTGAAGGACAGTGCTGGGAATTGGCGGTTGACGCGGGAGGGCATCGCAAAGCTGGAAGTCATAACGCAGGACTGGCGGCATCCGCTGGCCCGGACCTCGGACATCATTGATCTGGCTGAGTTGGGTATGACGGCGGTTTATGGCTTCGTTGAGGGCGTGGCCTATGTCGTCCGTGACGGCGAGGTGGCCATGATCGACCAAGCAACCGGACGATTGATGCCGGATCGAAAGTGGGACTATGGCCTGCAACAGATGGTGGAGATGGTCGCAGGGGTGGAGATTACAGCCGAGACAAGGACCGTGGGTCAGATCACGCAGCAAACCTATTTTCGACAATATCGGATCCTGTCCGGCCTGACTGGAACCGCCCATGAATGCCGCAGCGAATTCTGGGCAATTTATCGCCTTGGGGTCAAGCGAGTCGCACCGCATGCGAAATCGCGGATGACGGCCCATGGTCTTCGCCTGTTTCCGACCGCCGAGGCAAAGTGGCAGGCCGTAGCTGCACGCGCGGTCGAGATCGCGCAGACCAGATCAGTGCTGGTGGGGTTGAACGATGTTGCGGAATCTGTGGCCCTGAAAACCGTCTTCGATGCGCTTGGCCGCGATGTCGCGGTGCTGGACGCGCTGAGCGAAGCGCAGGAAGCCGAAGTTGTGGCCGAGGCCGGGCTTTCGGGCCGGATCACCATCGCCACCCATTTGGCGGGACGTGGCACCGATATCTTGCTTGCCCCGGAGGTTCGGGCCGCAGGTGGCCTGCATGTCATCATCGCATCAGTCATGGCGTCCGGTCGCTTGGAGCGGCAGCTTTATGGTCGGGCGGCGCGGCAGGGCGATCCCGGAAGCTATGACCGGATGATAAGTCTGGAGGATCGGGGCCTGACGGAAGGGGCCTTCTTTCTTTGGCGCAGCATTGTTACCTGGATCCTACGATTTGGGCTGTTCCCAAAGTTTTGCCTTGCCCAAATCCATGCCTCTCGTGATCGTCGTGCTAAAATGGTGCGCCGCAAATCCTTGTTGCGTGAACAAGATATGACCAAACGTCTTGGATATCGGTAGGAAGGATCAACTATGACCATTCGCTTCGCATGGATTTTTGCAATGGCAATAATGGGGGGGGCAATCCCATTTTTGCCTCATGCGTCCTTGGCACAGGCACGGGGGTTGCAACCATTGACCTGCCTTCTGGTGCCCGCGCGGACCAGTAACATTGGCAGTGACAGGGTCGGTATCGTCCGCTCCGTCGATGTGTCGCGCTCAGATTTCGTCGAGTTCGGGGCCCCCCTTGTCCGCATTGCTTCTGAGCTGGCGGAGGCAGATTTGCGCGTCAGCCGGATCAGCATCATGGCGCTGAAGGAACGATTGAGCCGCAGCGAGGGGCTGCTGTCGCGAAATCTCATTTCGCTCGATGAAATCGGGGCGCTGCGCTTGGATCTGCAACTGGCTCAGGCGAATGAAGCGCGCGCGCAGATGGAGATTGACCGCGCCACCATTCGTGCGCCGTTCTCGGGCTATGTCTCTTATATTGCCGTGTCTGTCGGTGAATTGATCGGCCCGGATCCGCTTTTGCGGCTGATCGAGGTCAGCACATTGCGCGCCGAGCTGGTGTATCTGGCGGGTGCCTTTGGTCAGATCACGGTGGGTGATGAAATCATGGTCCGGGTCGACCTCGCGGAGGCAGAAGTTGTGGCCGTGGTTACGGCGATCGACTTTTTCATTGACGCAACATCAAACGCGTTCACCGTGCAGGCAGAGATCGATAATGCGGACCTAAGCCTTCCTGCGGGCACATCCTGCGCTGTCGTCAACTGACACCACGCCTTTTGTGTAATCAAGTGGGCGATAGGCCCAGAGCGTCCAGCACCATGCCCACATCGCTTTCGAAATAAAGCGTCAGGAACACGCCTTTGGTCGCATCCGACCCACCTGCGATGTGAACAAGGTCATTCTCGCGGGCGGTTGCGATGATCTGTTGGCCACCCGGACGTGTTCCCAGTGGCTCAAGCCAATCGGCCAGCTTGTCCCGCGCAATCTGCGCGCGCCGGACAGTTGTCAGCCAGGATTGCCGTCCATCGCCTTGGGTCACGGTGAAAATGGCAGTTGCTGCGCTCAGATCGGCAAACACGTCCTGGCCCCTGCTTTCGTCCAGATCGAACGCGGCAAAGCTGCGTGCCATCGGCGGCCAGAAGATTTTGGGCGGCGCCATCGGGAGGCCGACATAGTCGTCGCGCCGGACCGTTCCATCAGGCAATGCCTTGAATCCGCGATAAAGCGGCAAGATGCGTTCGTCTCCACCTTCGACATGGGCCACGATGGCTGTCCAGTATTGGGTATACAGGCGTACCGATTGACGATCACAGCGCAACGCCAAGCCCAATGCATCGGCCCCCCGGATCGCATGGGCCCAATCGGCCAGCAGCACATCGTCGATTCCCAATGCGCGGGCGGCACGCGCGATTGAGGATGCCGCCTCCACGCTCGAATCACAAAAAGCCAGAACACGCTCTTCAATTTCATGCGCGCCAATTGACCACGACCGCTCGCAGGCGTCGGCATTTTGGAACAGCTCACGGAGGGCGGATTCAATATCTGACATAATTATAGCACTACACCGCTGAGGCTGGGGAAAAAAGCCACAGCCTCCTATTTTCCGAAGCAGCTGGGCTTGGCACTTTGTCGCAATCTGATTAGTGTTCTCTTAGGTAAGAGTGCTTGGGGGCGTTAATGCGTAATAAAATCTTGTTACCTGCTTTGATCTTGTCCCTTGCATGGCCTGGCGGATATGCGCAGACAGCCGCAGATGTGAATGTGAAAGACGCGCCAGTGGTTCTGGTGGAAGACCCGCTCAATACAGATCCAGTCGCTAGATTGTCCGCCCGACTCGCGTACAGCTCCGATAGCGGCGTGGTTGCCGGCGTTGGGTTTGGAACGGACAGACTCTTCGGTCACGACCAGACCTTGCGGTTCGACGCCGAACTGCAGGAAGAGGGGTCTCGCTACAGCTTCCGTTATGGAAATGACGCCATTTTCGGAACCTCTCCGACCTTTGGTCTGCAAGTGTTGCGTGCCGAAAGCCGCGCTGGCAGCACTTATGATTTCGACACGGCGATCATGCGGATCGAACCGCGCCTGACCTGGGAGGTTTCCCCGGCGCTTCGTGTTGAGGGGTTCTTGTCCTACTCCATGAATGACATTGAAAACGTATCTGCGACTGGGTCGCTGCTGATCCGGGCCGATGAGGGCGATCAGGAGGCGGGCACCATTGGTCTTGATGCGGAGTACCGCTTTCCGCTGGAACCGGGCGGCGCGCTCCGCTTGGCGCGGCTGAGCTTACGGACGGAAATTGGATCAACCTCGCGCGATCATGAGTTCGTGCGCTTCACGGCTTCAGCGCAAACAGTCCATGCCTTCCGTGATGGCGACGTCCTGTTGCGAAGCAGTCTTCGCTTCGGCGCGCTTGACACCCAGTCCGGGACCAGCAGCATTGGCGACCGGTTCATGTTGGGGCAGGCGTTGATCCGAGGGTTTGAGTTTGGTGGCTTTGGCCCCCGCGACCTTGGGGTTCGAGGACAGCCAGCCCTTGGCGGCAACTCCTACGGTATCGGCCGTTTCGACATACAATTTCCCAATGCCATCAATTCCGGTGAGGGTCGCCTGACGCCTGGTGTGTTCATGGATGTCGGTATCCTTTGGGGACTTGACGATGTGGCTGGTGGCCCGACTGGCACAAATATTGTTGATGACAGCGGCCTGATACGCGCCTCGCTTGGCCTGTCGCTTCGGATCGATACGGGTATTGGTCCAATTCAATTATATGTAGCCCATCCGATTGCGCAGAAGGACTATGACAGAACCCAGATTTTTGGATTGTCGTTGAGCCACTCGTTTTGATTTTCCAAAGCTTAGGTGTTTAGTCTCGGCATTTGATGTATAGCGTTGGGAATGAAACGATCTGGCTCGGAAGTCCAGCATTTGCAGACGAACTCATAGGGCGTCAGCCCGCTGAGAGCCTTCAATCGGCGGGCGTGGTTATACGCGTCGATGAAATCTGCAAGACGTCGCGACGCTGGCCGTGGTCATCGTAATGAAAGCGTTTGACGGTGGCTTCCTTGATCGCGCGATTCATTCGCTCGACTTGGCCGCTCATTCAAGGATGCCTCACCTTGATGAGGCGGTGTTCGATCCCGTTTCCACGGCAAACCCGATCGAAGATGTGCGCGAAGGTGTGCGCGTCCAAGGGGTAGATTCCGGTAGGGGGCAGGATCGTATCACAAGGCGGCAACCGGTTGTTTTTTCCACCTGTACTCGCCTGTGAGAAGGATATGTGCCCATCCAAGGGGCGAGATGTGCGCCAGAAGCTCCTGAGGGCAATCCTGACCGGCGCGTTTTCGTGCCGCAACTGCCTGTCCG
>Ga0209491_10001753_pt1 | contig 40900 bp, 31 predicted proteins | sample BON02_FD_187213 | JGI IMG/M metagenome (GOLD analysis project Ga0209491, IMG submission 187213) | Freshwater microbial communities from Lake Bonney liftoff mats and glacier meltwater in Antarctica - BON-02 (SPAdes) (version 2) | ecosystem: Environmental > Aquatic > Freshwater > Ice > Glacier... | reverse complement strand
GACCAACTCGCCTTCCTCCTTTGCTCCGAACTCAACGCCACGCAAACCCATTATCCGGGCACCTCCCTACGGCTGGAATACGTCACATTGAGATCATCCTCTTTCCCCGCACGTCAGGATGTCTGAGCCTGTCGTTGGCTGATGGCAGGTTGCCCAAGTCGTTGGGGATCGAGGTGCCGGTGGTGATGATTCTCGATGTCAATCTGCTGGAGCGCATGGGGGGAGAACTCGGTGAGATCCCGATATTGTTGGTTGGGCAGCCAGGCAGCCAGCCGTTCGAACAAGCCAAGATCCTGGGCCAGGCCTTGGTGTATTTGAGCTACGAAGACAGCCGATCCCGTTTGGGTGAGTTTCTGCCCCTGCTGACCGAAATTGCGGATCGCGGCGCGGCGTTGAAGTTGGCGGTGGAGCGGACCCGGCGGCCAACGGTCGAATCGCAATCTCCTTTTCGGGTGCCGGTTTTGGCCGACAACCTCGATATTTGGGATTTTCTGGAAGGCGCGGTGGAAAACCTTGGCTCAAGGGAGCGACTGCTGGCTGAGTTTCGCCGCGCGTCGCGCTATCTGCTGCGAGCTTCGCATGCCGTATTCTTTTTGCGCGAACCGGGCGGGTTTCGCGCGGATCGAGGCGAGTCGTTTTGTGCGATTGGTGATCCGATGGTGACCTATTTGGGGCGGCATCCCGCGGTGCTTGATGGAGTGGATTGGCCCGGTCCTTCTGATCCCGTGGCTGAACTCGCGGTTCGCCATCGACTGGCAATGTGGGGGGCTCGGCTTTTGGTGCCGATGCACGACAATGGTCGGCTGGTCGGAATGATTGCGTTTGGGGTGCGGGATGATGGCCAACCGTTTGATCGGGCCGACCATGGACGGGCGGTGTTCGTGGCTCGTTTATTGCGGCAGTTTTTGAATCAGTCGACGCAACTGTCGTCGATGGTCGAACAGCGGGAAAAAATGCGCGTCGCGGAGCATTATTTACCGCAGTCGTTGGTGCTGGGGTTGGACGAATCCCCGAGCAATCAGGTGCCATTGGCGATTCGTGCGTTGATTGGTGACTCGCGAAGATCCGGTCAACCGGGGCGCTTGTTTCCCAATTTGGAACAACCCTACCGGGCGAGCGCAGGGCCGATCGCGGAGACCGGCGGAGTTTGGGCCATTTGGGAAGAAGCGAATGAAGAAGTTTCGGACCAGACGCAGAAGGGCAAAGAATCACGCTTGGACTTGTTGCGGAATTTGGCTCTGACGGTGAATCATGAAGTGAGTAACGCGTTGGTGTCGTTGGCGGCGCTGAAACACGCGCGGGGGGAGAAAGTTCTTTCGACGCAGATGTTGGGCGCGGCCGCAGCGGATATTGAAAAACTTGAGACCCTGAATCGGGCGATGGTCCGACTTTCGACCCTCACGGAAGCGCAGCCAATTGTGGTCGATATGCGGATGTTCCTGCAGGTGATGGGTAAAGGACTGGGTGTCGCGGTTGAGGTGTCTCCGGATGCGGTGCGGTTGCGGATAGCGGAGGAGCCTTTGAGATTTGCGTTGGAATCGATTATAGAAACGGTGATCGAAAATCGAATGGATTTGGGGAAAGAGAAACTCACGCTACAGTTGCGTTCGACCGGGGATGGCGTGGATTTGACGGCCTTAATTTCGATCAAGGGAGAGCAGTTGGAACTCGAGGGAGTGTTGCCGGTTCCGGCGGTCGGCGATGTGCCAAATCAAGGTCGCATGGGGGTTTTTATTTCACGGGAAGTCATTCGGATGCATGATGGCGAGATTCATGCGGGACCGGGCATGCAAGGCACGGAAATTTTGATATCGATCTGCGCATGGAAATGAGGGCTCAAATCGTGGAGAAACTTGCAGCTTGGGTGGAAACGCAGCACCGCGTGAAGGCGTTGGTGCTGATTGGTTCTCAAGTGCGGGAAGAAGGCCGAGTGAGTGATGCGGACGCGGAATCTGACTGGGACTTTCAGTTACTCACGTCTGACCTAATCTTTTGGGAGAAATCGGACTGGGTCGATCAATTAGGTTTAGGGAGTCCGTTGGCTTACTGCTGCCGACCCACTTTTGGCGGGGTGAATAAAGTGACGTTCATTTTGCCGGGTAGAATCGAAGTCGACTTGGTGGTCTTGGCTTCGAACCAGTTGGCAGGGGCGAGGGTGGCGGTGGCGCTAGGATTGCATCGGCGCGCGGTGGGAGTGCGGGCAAGTTTGGGCTACCTCGCAGTGGTGATTCGACCGGGTTACCAATTTCTGAAAGGGGAGGAGACGTTCGGCCGCCTCTACCAACGAGTGGTCGCTGAGGTGACTGATCCGCGGATGGCCGATGCGGAGGCGGTGCAGTTGGCGGAAGGGTTTGCGTGCGATTTAGTGTGGCAGCGGCGTAAGTTGGCGCGAGGTGAACTGCTCGCAGCGCAGCGGATGTTGCATCAGGGGTTGGCGGAGACGAACTTCCAGCTGGCTCACGAATTGCGGTTGCGCGGAGGCGAGGTGAGTTTTCCGGAGGCTCGACGTATTGAAATGGTGGAGACTTCGGAGCAGCTTAATGCGCTCGCAGTTTCGGCGCGGAGAGATCGGGACGAGTTGAGAGTCGCCAGCGAGAAGGCCTGGCAAACGCTGGGTGATCTGATGACCCAACTGGTGCCCGCGTGGCGAGCACCGGATTTGGGCGCGTGATCATAATTGGATTTCGAGAGCGGAGTCAGTCACAGAGAGCACAGAGGATAGGAAAGAGTTCATGGAGCGGTGATGGTAGATTCGACTGGGACTTGATGTTTTTCACGCAAGGGGGGAGAGGGGTGAGGCAGAGCAGGTTCAGTTAAGCCTGCTTCTTTGGTCGGGACGGACACGCTGGACCGTAGTCTCAGAGTGATAGGTGGTTTGTCCGGTGAGGCAGATGCGGACGGCCCAGCGGTCCGCCCCTACCAATTACCCGCTGCTGGAGCGTCGGGCGTATCGGAGATTTTGCTTATCGACCAGCGGGAGGAACAGGTGACCGGACAGTCACAAGCCCAACTGCGGTTTGTCGGATCAGTGCTTCTCGAACAAGTCGGCGATGACGTCCTCGAGGGGCACGTCTTCGATGGTGATATCTGCGACGGGGCCGTGGATGAGGATTTCTTGGGACACCTTCACGATTTGACTACCGGGAGCGCGCACGACAATTTTTCCGAGGTCTTTGCGAGTGGTGGTGCCGTATTGGGACTGCCAACCGTCGTTGAAGGCTTCATTTTCGGGCAGGAAAGTTACGATTTTCTGACGCGTGCCGGCGGAACCCGTTTCGAGGAGATTCAAGTCTCCGTCGTAGATTTTGGATCCTTGATGAATAACAATGACGCGGTCGCAAAGCTCCTGAATGTCGGCCATGTAATGACTGGTGAGGAGGATGGTGACTTTGTATTTCTTATTGTAGGCGCGCAGGAAACTGCGAACGGCACGTTGAGAAATTACATCCAAGCCGATGGTCGGTTCGTCCAAGAATAGAACACGAGGGCGGTGCAGGAGGGCGGCGATGAGCTCCATCTTCATGCGCTCGCCGAGGGAGAGTTCGCGCACCATGACGTTGAGTTTGGGGCGCACGGCGAGGAGATCAACCAATTCGTCGAGGGTCTCCTGCCATTGAGCTGCCGGGAGGCCGTAAATGTGACGCAGGAGGAGGAAAGACTCAATGGCGGGTAGATCCCACCAAAGTTGGTTTTTCTGGCCGAGAACGAGGGCAAAGAGACGGCGGTAGGCGTTTTCGCGTTTAGTGGGATCGAAGCCTGCCACCCGGGCCGTGCCGCTGGTCGGATAGATCAACCCGGAGAGCATTTTGAGCGTGGTGGTTTTACCGGCTCCGTTGGGGCCGAGAAATCCGACGAACTCTCCTTCCTCGATGGTGAATGAGATGTCTTTGGCGGCGGCGGTTTCCTCATACTCGCGTTTCACGAGCCCTTTGACGCCGCCCCAGAATCCAGGCTGCTTTTTGTAGGTGCGAAAGACGCGGGTAAGATTCTCAACTTCGATCATGGCGGAGTTGGGATCCAATCGTGAGTTGAGTCCTTGGCAAAGCCCAAGCCGCGGTTCTCGGCGACTATTTCCATAACAGGGCGATTTCTGATTGAGCATCCTGTCGGGCCACTTGGCGGGTGATTTGTCCGGTGTGATCGATTTTCTTGAGATCGAGGTCAGCCTGATCCGTCGCGGTATGATAGGCTGGGTGGTAGAGTTCCGCGAGGGTGTCGGCCGGGTGCGGGAGGGCCAGATGACGGCGGAATCCGGTGTCCTTGCCCAAGGCGAAAATCAGGGAAACGGGCATATCTCTCTCGTGCACGCCGAATTCCTTGATCGCTTGGCGGGAAGTCGGGGCGTCGTGATGGCCAGCGCCGGGTTCGAAGGCAAAGAGCACGCCGTTGGGTTTGAGGGCCCGATAGGCACAGCTCATCGCTTGAGCGGGATCCTCGGCGTGGTGCAGGGCGTCAAAAAATAGCACCACGTCAAACGAGGCGGTGCCGTCGAAGCCCTCGTAGTCACCGACTTGATAGTTGAGATTGGTCAATCGGGCTTCATCCCGTCGGCGGGTGGCCGCTGCGATCGCTTCCGGCGCGATGTCGATTCCGAGGACGTCATGGTGTTGTTGGGCCAAGATGTGGCTCAGCCAGCCGACGCCGCAGCCGAGATGGAGTACCCGCTGGGGAGAGTCCGGCAGCAGGTGGAACAGCGCCGCGAGATTGGACAAATTGAATTTGCAGCGATCATCGGAGAACGGTTTGCCGAGCGCATGCGCGAGGCCGGCGGGACCTTTCCGCGCGTAGTATTCACGTTCGCCTTGTTTGGGATCAGATGGGTTCAAGGGGTGAGGGCTGGTCGTGGTCTGGATTGATTTAAACGCCGCAGGCGGATGCTCTTCTTTTGCCGGACATTACTTCCAAAGCACGACAAACGACTGATCTTGGCGGAGAAAGAAAATGCGACGGAAGGCGCGAAAAACGCCGAGGATGAATTTACGGGTGGCTTCGCTGGATGACTTTGCCGAGCCGTAGCTGGGGCGGTAAACGGTGCGCAGGACATCCCACGGCTGGGGGAGTTGGAGGTGTTTGGTGAATCCGGCGGCGGTGCCGAGTTCGATGATTTTGGCAATGGGCATGTCTTTTTCATGCACCCCAAATTGGGCGATGGCTTCCCGGGCCTCGTCGGTGCCGCTGTGGCCCGCGCCAGGCTCAAAGGCGATCATGATGCCGCCGGGCTTGAGGGCGCGGTGTGCGCAGGCGATGGCGGCGGCTTCGTCCTCGGCGTGGTGCAGCGCTTCGAAAAAGACGACGGCGTCGAAACTGCCTTGGCCGTCGAAGGTTTCGTAGTCGGCGAGTTGAAAGTCGAGATGAGTGAGACCGAGGGCATCGCGTTGTTGAAGGCCCGCGTGGATGGCATCGGGCGCGATGTCGACGCCGACGGTTTCGTAGCCCCGTCGGGCCAGCATGATCGAAAGCCAGCCTACGCCGCAGCCAAACTCGGCCACCCGGCCGGGTGGATCGCCGAGGAGGTGGAAGATGGCGGTGACGTTGCTGAGGTTGAGATTACACTTGTCGTCGGTGAACGGCTTGCCGAGGGCGTGATTGATTCCGGTATTTCCGATCCGGGCGTAATATTCGCGTTCGCCTTGCTTGGGGTCGGGAGATTCGGAGCCGGTAGACACGAAGGATATGAAACATGAATTGAGGCTGAGAAACAGCGGAATCTAGCCGGTGGCCGAGGATTCGTGCTCAGTCGATATACGGAGGGAGTTGAAGTCGGCTTGGCTTAAGAACGAATCGAAGGAAGCCAGGGAGGGGACAGTGACATTTAGTCGGCCGTGAAGGGGAGTCGGTAGATCTCGAGGAGTGCGATACCTTCGGATGACTCACTCGGCTGCACCTGAGCCGTGTAGGTGCCGGGAGGAAGGGTGAGGATAACGGCGGAGTCTAGTGAATCGGCCGGGAGGGCGAAGGCGCCGAGTAGGACAGCGGTTTGGGCGATCTCGGCAGCGTCGACAGACAAGGCCCAATCGTTGTTGGACGTGATCAGGTCGCCTGAGGCGTTGAAGATTTTAAGAATCGGATCCGATAGCGCGGAGGGAATATCGAATTCCTCAAGCGTCGGCCCGACCGCCCGAATCAGGATTTTGAGGGAGCGGTTGATGTGATCGAGGTCTTCGATGACGAAGCCGCCGGTGAGCACGTTTTCACCGGTGCCCGTGTAACCGCGGAAGGATAGGTTCGAGAGCGCGGTGGCGTTGGGTTGGGCCGTGTCGTCGAGGTAAATTTCGGTGAGGGCGACGCCAGATTGACCTGGCTTGGTTGAGGTGAGTGCGGTGTAGACACCGGGTGAGACTGTTTGGTGCAGGCTAGCATCAAGACTTTCGAAAGGCGGGGCAAAGGCGCCGAGACGGTTGAGGATTCCGTAGGCGATTGAGGCGGTGGTCCAATCGTCGTTGTCCGCGAGTGGTTCCAGTTGATCATCCATCAGCTGGAGCATCGGGTTGGGTAGTGGCGATTTGATCCCGAACTCCGCGAGGGATGGGCCTATGCTTCGGGCTAAGATCTTTGCCGTGACGTCGCTGGACGCGTGGGATCGAGAAGTGGATTGAAGCACGAAGCCAGCGATGGCGATGCGGTTCCCGTGGTCGACTCGACTGCGGCCGGATAGGTTCGCCAGTCGAGGTTCACCGCGAGGGCGAAGATCGACAATCGGTCCTAACGCTCGCCCTGTTTTGTTGGTAATAACGAGTTGGTAGCGACCAGCGTAGAGACTCGAAAATGCGGTGATGTGCATGACGCCATCCTCATTTTCCGTCGGTGACAAAGTTCCATCAAGTGGAATCCAACGGGCGACGGGAGTGTCAGAACTGTAAAACGGAGCGTAGAGTGTGATCGGGTCACCTGTGCGAGGCCGTTCCGCATCGGTGTTAAAGAACCGCTGATAGCGTGACTGTTCGTCGTGGGGCCAAAAGGTAAGCTTCTGCACCTCTTGGCTGATGACCGGAAGCGAGGCGGTCGAGGGAATGTGCGCGTTGGCTTCGACGAAGCGAGGTTCTCCGAGGGGCTTCGGAAAGTCTCCCGTGATTACCACGAGCTGTCCGTCGGGTCGAACCAGGACGGGTGGGATCGAAGTCGGAGTGAGCAGTTGTTGAGGCAGATAGAACGTAGGATCCAACTTGAGCTCGGCAGCGCGGTAACGTAACACGCCGAGCCCTTCGGCGTGAACGTAGACATCGCCAGTAAGCGCAAGTTTCAGGGAGGGACCCAGGTGGGCGAGTGGCAATTCTCGTTGATCGATGAGCGCTCCGTCGGAGGAGAATCGTTCATAGACGTCTCCAGAGATTCGGGCCCAGGTTCCATCGTAGAGCAGCGTTGGAATGGACGGAAGTCCGGTGAATGGAATGGGTTGGAAGGCGGGATCAATCGCTCCCGTTGCGGTGATGCGGACAGTGCTTCCGGTTTTGGGCTGATCTGGAGCGGGCGCAGGCATGAATCCATGGATGGCGGATTGTCCATGGGGAAGAGCAGTGGCAGCGGCGATGAACTGAAAACCAAATTCCGTTTTTGGAATGGTGAATTCTACCGTGCCGTCTCGTTTCGTGCCGATCGCATGACCGGCGTTGCACAAAAGAAGACCCTGAGTGCCGCGGTCGAGGGCGGCGACTAACAAGCCGTTGTTCGCTAGAAACTCTGAAGGCATCGTGAACGGTGCCGTCTCGTTGAGTCGAACGTAGAGATGGGGGGGACTGGAAAGAAGGAATGATCCGTCGTCGAAAACGTTGTGGAGATACGGGTTGCCGTTGGCGAAGTAGTGGAGACGCGTGCGAGTATTGAGATCGGCCTCGAGAAGGAATGTCTCGGTGTTCTGTCCGACTCCAGCTTGAGTGTTAGTTTGGCCGACGATTCGGCCATCGGGGAGAAGTCGAAGGAAGGAAGTCGAAGGATAGAACTCACCGGTCGAGTGATTCCCGATGAAATTTGAGCGAGGGAGTTTACCAGCCGTGATCGGGAGCAGGTTTGTTTCGTAGGCGAGGTCATCGACAATCCAGCGGGCGCAGAAGTTACCCGTAATCGCCGATACCTGGAGCGCTTCGCTTCCGGTGCTTGAAGCAATTTGCTCACCGTCGCGAAACCATTGGACTGAGACGCCTACAGGGGAGTTCGTGCCAAGCACCACCGAACTTCCCGATGCAAAATAGTCGTTGCGGCCCGCGATGCCTCCGTGGTCTGAACGAATCCAGATTTGGGGAGTATCTGCCCCGCGCAGGGTCACGAGACTCAAACAGATTAAGAAGATGCACGTGAGTGATCGTTTCACGGGGAACTAGGATAGCTCGATGGCGCCGGTCGTGAGGCCTTGGACCTTGCAGGCGACGAAGGTTTTGATCTGACCAAGCGTGCACAGGTGGCGGAGTTCTTCGGTGCTGATGTTGATCGCGAAGACATCCTCGGTGAGTAGCACGATTTCCATCATAGTTAATGAGTCGAGCCCGAGGTCATCAGAGAGACGTAGTGAATCATTGGCTTCGCGCAATCGAGGGCGAATATCTGGTTCAACGAATCGCTCAATGACGCCCGAGACGATGAGCGGAAGGAGCGTGGCGTCGCTGTGATTCCTGTATTCAAGCGCAGCGGTGACGACTTCGGGGCGACAGCGTCGGAGGGCGTTGCGCAAGGTTTGGTCGTTGTTCAAAGAGGGGGCAGTCATAGTTACGGCACATGACAATGCCGGTCGAGTGATCCGCTAGTGCGGAAAACTACTTTTAGCGTGCACGCCTAAACGATTAGAGCGGTGGAGGAGACTGTCGGGGAGTAAAACCAATCGCCACTAGAATTTAAACTTTAGAAACCAACCGGCAGAATAATTTCACACCACAGATTGCACCGATAAATACCGGATACCAATTCCCACTCCACTGCCTTTTATCCGGATCGGATCCGGGCAATTTCTTCTGCAGTTGCCCATTCTGGGCACCCACTGGCATCACCTCTGCGAGGCACGCCGTTCCGGCGCACCATCGACAATAAAACTAGGCTAAAGGCGTTGGGTGTGTGTGCCGCTGTCGCCCAAAGGGCACCCGCCATCATCACCTCTTCGGGGCACACCGTTCCGGTGCAGCATTTGCGATTCATGATGCCCACAAATGTTGGCACCCTCATTCATCGCCCTTCCGCGTCGCGGCAGGACCGAACCCTTGGTTCGTCCATCTTCGACCGGTTGGCCTCCGTCCGCGCTCCGTTGTGGTTAAAGTTTAAACGCTTCGGGACAGTGGTATAAAACCTGTTCCACTCGGGGCGGCGGATAGGGTGGAACGGTTGCGGTCGTCGGCGGGTGACAAGGCTAGGATGGAGGGAGGATATCGAGGAGGGTGTTCCTCTCAGAAATCTACTTTGATGGAAACCGAGTAGGTGCGGCCTCGCCAGTCCCCGTAGGGTTGCACGCCGGAGCCGGAGGGGCCGTTGGCGTAGGCCGGGTAATTATTTTTGAATACGTTATTGATGCGCAGCTGGCCTTTCAGGCCGTAGCGTGATTCGGCGGGTAGGAGCCAATGACCGAGATCGGCCTGCGTGTAGAAATCGGCCTGCCAATAGGGATCGATCGTGCGCGCGCCCTGACTCGACCATTCGCGGCGGGGGAGCCGGCGGGAGTGAAAGTATTGGCCGTCTAGGCCAAACCCAAACTGGGGCGTCGACCAACTGCCGCCGAAGGTGGCGCGATACTGAAGAATTCCGGATGCTCCGCTGGGATCGCGTAGCTCGTCGACCACGGGGTCGCCGGGAAGAATCTCCCGATCGAAGCGATGGAAATACACACTGCGCGCCCGTAGATCGAGGGTGCCGCCGAGGAAGTGTGGTTGAGCGTAGTCGAGGGTGACCATGAGGTTTTGCGAATGGCGCCCGGCGAGGTTGAATGCCCCGGTGCGCAGTTCTTGGATTCGACCGGCCTGCCCGGGGGAAGGCGCGCGGACGACGAGCTGGGGGAAGGACGATTCCAGGTTCAAAAGCTCGGTGGGACCCAGGCCCACGATCTCGTTAGTTTTGTGAGTGTCGAAAAAATCGAGCGAGGCACGAAAGCGGTGTTGCTCGCCGACCTCGTAAACGACCCCGAGCGTTTGGGTCACCGCATTCTCACTCCGCAGGTTGGGATTACGCACGGCGATCAGCTCGATGATGTAGGACTCGTCGTCGCGGCGGGGATCGATGATTCGAGCCGTGATCACACCGGTGCCGCCACTGATGCCATTACCTTGGTTTCTGCTCATGAAAGGCGTGGGAAAGCGATTGGAAGTCGTGAAGCTCCCGCGGAACGTGAGCCCGTTAGTGAGTCCGATCTTGAGGGCGATAGTGGGGGCAAGATTACTTTCGGCGGAGGAATCAGCGACGATGTAGCGGGCGGCAAGGTCGGTCTCGATGGTCGAAATCCAGGCAGGGAGCATACGGCGAGGAACCAAAGGGGCCTGGAGCTCAGTGAAGACGCTAATCCGCTCCAACGAGCGACCCGCCCAAAGTTCGGACGGGCGTTGCTCGGTGCCGTCGCCGTAGCGCCGCTCGGAAAGAAAATCACCCAAGCTGGTAATGCGGTAATCGGCGCCAAGGTTGAAAACACTGTTCCCGGTAGGAATGTGCCACGAGTCGTTGGTGAGGCGGAAAGCTCCATCAATGGACTCATAGTCACCGAGAGTGACAAATTGATCGCGGGCGCCGTTGAATACGAGGACCTCGTCGTAGAACGCGGGAGGTGGCGCAAAAATTTGGGTGTCGCGCAGGGGGTTGTATTCGCCGCGATCGACCAAGCTCTGCCAGCGGGATTTATCGACGTCGATCACACCGCGAAATTTGGTGAGGCTACGGGCGAATTGGGTGTCGCCGATAAACGACCAATTGCGAGGAAGACGAACGAGCGCACTGGCAACCAAGGAGTAGAAATCGACTTGAGCTTCGTTATAGTTTTGGCCCAGCGCGGTGGGTGTTTCGTAGAGAGAAACGCGAGCGTCTTGATCGAAAGGACTGAGGGGATTGTCGGCCGGGAGAAGCAGGTCGGCTAAAAAGATACTGTAGCCGCGAGTGGTCGTGGAGGAGGAATAGGCGGCATCGAGACTGAGCTCCAGCCAGGGGGCGACCTCGTAGACGGCAGAGGCAAAGAACAATGAGCGGTCTTGCTGGCGGCCGTAAGGGAAGTCGGTGCCATTGATGCCATCGGCGGAGGTGCCGGGGGAATCGTAGAGGGCGTAGTTGCGTTGATTTTCGCGAGGAGTGAAGGCGGAGAGACCGGCATTTCCATTCGCGCCAGGAGGGACGGAGGTGACCACGGAATGAGTGTTATTGATCAGGGGCGCATCGCCGATGACGCGAATATTGGGGGTGGCGCCATACAGCGCGACATCGTCAGTGACAGGTCGGATGGTGTGGTCGCGTTGGTATTTCAGTTCGGCTTCGGTCGCCGGGGTTGTACCAACGAAATTGGCGCTGAGTCGCAGGCTGAGTTTCCCGTCGAGCAGGGACTCGCTGTGGAGCAGGGAAACTGAGGAGTAGGCGGCATCGAAACCCTCGGTCGCATTGGTGTAGGTCGTGGTGACTTCTGAGCGGCGTTCTTTCTGGTCGGGCCGCAGTAGGATATTGATCACCCCACCGACCGCGTTGCCGCTGTAGAGGGCCGAGGCGGAGGCGGGGAGGACTTGCACCTGTTGGACGAGACTGAGGGGAATAAAGTTCACGTCGGGCGGCTGATAACCGGTGCTGTTGCCCTCAGAACCGATGGCGGTGAGCACCTCGGGGAGACGGCGACCATTGACGAGCACGACAGTTTCTTCGGCACCGAAACCGCGGAGGTTAAGGTTGCCGCTGCCGCTGGAAAAGAGGGCGCTGCCACCGTCTTGGTTGGGGGGCAGTGAAGTCGCGTCGGTATCCAGAAGTTCGGTGCGAAGAAAATCGTTTAGGTTCACGGCACCACTGCGGGTGATGCGGTCGCGATCGTAGATGAGGAAGGGCAGGGCATCGCTGACCGTGCGGTTGAGGTCGAGGTTCCCCCCGGCGCGGCGAGGGCCCCAGATGGTCGGCCCGGGATCGAGGGGGCCGTAGCGATTAATCCGCCCTTCGACGACGATGGTTTTGAGCTGAGTCGTGCCGGCAAGCAGGGGCAGCAAGGTTTGAGGGGGAAGGATCGAGCGACGTTGAGAAGCGATGGAAACGGCTTCGATTCTTAGGGGGTGAAACCCTGCTCGTTCGGTCGTGAGTGTGTAGACCCCGAAGGGGACCCGATCGAATTGATACTCGCCGTGGCGATTGGTGCGGGTGCGGTAGTTGAGCGAGGGGATACTTACGAGGGTGCCGGCAGGGGCCTCGCCATTGGCGGGGGTGATGGTGCCGGCGAGTTCGCTACGAGGACGAGTGAGCCGGCTGATGGCGTAGATGCCGTTTTGGAGGACAACGGTGAAATCGGTTTCGCGCAGCAGGCGAACCAAGGCATCGCCGGGTTCATACTGACCGCGCACCTCGGTGGAGTGATCGCCGTGGAGTTGATCGGGCGAGTAGAGAATTTCGACGCCGGACTGATTCGTGAATTCGGCGAGCGCGGTGATGGCCGATTGCCGGGGAATGTTGAATGAGGTGGTTTCTGCGCGCAGAGATCCTAGCGACACAAATAGGAGGAAGGTCCAGATGAAGTAGCGTTGGGAGGGGATCACGATTCCGGAGTGAATGAAGCGAGGAGGGAGGAACTCAGTCGCGAGAAACTATCCTGATGGTGCCGCTTTGGTCACGGAGAACTCGCACGGGATGAATCGTCTCAAGCGAGAGCAAGAATCCGTCTAAGTCTTCAATCTTGAATCGGCCGGTCAGGGTGAAATGAGCGACATCCTTGGCGGCGCTGATGCCAAGCCCATGAAAATGGGCGAAACGTAGCAGTACTTCGCTGAGAGGTGCTGCGTCCACCACGACGAGGCCGTCTCGCCACGCAATTTCTTGGGCGGTGCGTTCGGCAGAGAGTTTTCGAACCGTCAATTCGCCGGCCCTAACGGAGAGTTGATCGTGGGTCGTGAGTCGGATGGGGGCGGTCGCAGCCTGGTTTTCGTTTTCGCCTAGGCGCACTTCGACTGAGCCTTCGGTGACGGTGACCGCGATCGCATCCGCCGAAAGGGTGAGCACGTCAAAGGTGGTGCCGGTCACGCGCACAGAGCCCAAGGGTGTATCCACAATAAAAGGACGATTGAGGTCTTTGGTGACGTCGAAAAACGCTTGACCGGAACCCATCCGCACGCGGCGGGACGAGGGAGTGTCATCGAACGTGAGGCTGGTGTGCGCATTCAGATCGACGGTGGAGCCATCGGAGAGGGTGACCGTCTGGCGTTGGGCAATGGAAGTCGCGACGCGCTCGATCGATGGAATGGCGGGAGCTGCCCAACTGAGCACGAGGGGCACGCAAGCGGCGGCGAGAATGGATGCGCCCACGATCCACCACAACGGACGGGGGCGACTGGCGGAGGGCTTGGGAGACGCGTTCTCGGTGTCGAGTGACTCGTCACTGGTAATCGTGCCGGCTGCGCTGAGTTGAGGGAGCAAGCTTTCGAGTTCAGCGGAGATATCGCAATATTCGGACAACGTTTCGCGGTGACGGGGATCGGACACCAGCCACTCATCGAGTTCGGCACATTGGGTGGAAGAGAGATCGCTACCTTCCAAGCGGACGGCCCAGAGCGAAGCGAGTTCGTCGATGGTGCCGGGAGGTTCGGGAGAATGCGGGTTCATGAGGAAAAGAGAGACTGGCGGGTTTCGGTCGGGAGGGCGGCGCGAAGGAGGCGCAGGGCGCGCGCGTGTTGTTTTTCGACCGTGCTCACGGCGATGTTGAGGCGTTCGCTGATTTCGCGATGGGAAAGTAGGTCGACTTTGCGAAGGAGAAGGACTTGGCGGCAGCCGGGAGGCAGATCGTTGATTGCGGTCTGGAGGAGACTCCATTCTTGGCGGGCGATGACTTGGTCGGGAATACTGGGCGTCCGGGCGGCGGAAGTGTGTAAACCGAAGTCGGTGGGCGCGATGGGAGAGATTTCGCGGCGTTTGAGTCGATTGATGGCAAGGCGGCGGGCCGTGGTGTAGAGGAGCGCCTCGGGTTTATTTGCCGGTTTTTTGTAGATGCGAGCGTAAGCATCGTGGGCCACCTCTTCCGCCTCGCTGGGGTTGCCTAGCAGGCGGGAGAGGTAGCGACGCAACGGTGTGATCGTGGACCGATAAAGTCCGGAGAACGTTTCGGATTCTGAGTCGGAAGAGGACAGGTCGTTAGGGCCCGGGTGAGACGGGGTTGAGGGGAATTGGGTGACAGTTGCGAGGTTGCCGGTATTCACGGTTATCTCCTCTGACAACCCAAGCGTCGATTCCCGCCATCGCGGTTCGGTTCTATTTTTAGCGACCACCTGATCTCGTTTCTGGCGTGGGCTAGGCTGTTGAAATCTCACTTTGGTTTCGAAATATTCGGGATAGGCGCTGATTCGGCGGTAGCGATTAGTTTGTTGAGGTTGTCTCGGTATCTTTTGCTGAGGGCCCGAGCGAAGGTTTTGGCGGGGGCACGTTTGAGATCTGCTTTGGCCACGTCCTGCCAAAGTAGAGGGATGGCCTCTTCGCCGTGGAGCGAATCCGAAGGGGAGGGAATCCGAAGGGGGGTAATCCTTACTGTTTGATATAATCCCACTTCGTCTTCTTTAGCTTGCACGGCCCCAATACTCAATAAATGTCAAACAGTAAGGATTGACCCCTTTTCCCTTGTCAAACAGTAAGGATTGACCCCTTTTCCCTTGTATCGGTTGGATTTCGGCTCGACACAATGTGGGTTGAAGGGAATGACTTCCGCAGGAACGGAGACTCCGGGATTGTGGTGTTGGTAGGGGCAGGTTTCACACGCACAGATGGGATGAATTTCCCCATTCGTAATGTGTTGGCGGATGGAATGCATCGTCTCCCCGTTCCAAATATCAGCGAAGCTCTGGTGCCGTAGATTTCCCACCACTCCGGCTCCGTTGCAGCAGGGGGGCACATCGCCATTTACGTTGACGTGTGTCATATCCCAAGGCGCGGTGCAGTTCTTGATGGTCATACTCAGCTTATGACATCTGGGGAGGGTGAACTCGCTACTGCTGAATTTGGGCGAACACAAAAAAGCCCGCGACCGGTGAAGGACGCGGGCTGGAATTTTTTGGGAGGTCGGGAGACCTACCGGAGTCTTACTCCGACTTGGGCTCGGCAGCGTCGTCGTCGCCACCTTCAGCCGGAGCTTCAGGAGTGGCTGCCTGAGCAGGAGCAGCGGCCTGTTTTTGCGCTTCGAGGTCGGCCAACGCAGCTTTGCGCGAGAGGCGGACTTTCTGGGAGCGCTCGTCGATGCCGATGCACTTGACGGTGATCGAATCGCCGACCTTGCAAACATCCTCGGTGCGGCGGACGCGGAAGTCAGCCAGTTCGGAGATATGGCAGAGGCCTTCCTTGCCGGGCATACACTCGACGAAAGCACCAAACTCCTTGATGCCGGTCACGCGGCCCTCGTAGATCTTGCCTTCTTCGATTTGGGAACCGCCGCCGCAGAGGGCGTCGATTTCCTGCATGGCGCGGTTCATGGAATCGCCATTATTGGAGTAGATGAACACCTTGCCGGAATCGTCATCAGAGATGTCGATTTGCGCGCCGGTCGTTTCCACGATGCGGCGGATGGTCTTGCCACCAGGACCGATGAGAAGACCGATCTTCTCGGGGTTGATCTGGATGGTTTGAATGCGAGGCGCGAACTTGCTGAGCTCCTTGCGAGGCGCAGGAATGGACTCGAGCATTTTCTTTAAGATGGCAACGCGAGCGGTGCGGCATTGGTGGACGGCCTTTTTGGCGATCTCGAGCGGCAGACCCTTAATCTTCAAGTCGAGCTGGAAGCCCGTGATACCTTCGGTGGTGCCAGCGATTTTGAAGTCCATATCACCGAAGTGATCTTCCTCACCCAAGATGTCGGTGATGGTTTCCCACTTGCCGGAAGTCGGGTCCTCGGGGTTCTCGCAGATGAGACCGCAGGAGATACCGGCAACCGGAGCGATGATGGGCACGCCGGCGTCCATGAGGGACAAGCAGCCGCCACAGATCGAAGCCATCGAGGTCGAACCGTTGGAGGCCATGAGCTCGGAGACGACGCGGATGGAGTAAGGGAACACATCCTCAGCCGGGAGCACGGGCACGAGCGAACGCTCGGCGAGGGCGCCATGACCGATTTCGCGACGGCTTTGACCACCGAAGCGCCCGGCTTCACCGACGGTGAAGGGAGGCATGTTGTAATGGAGGATGAATGACTTGGACGTCGCACCACCGGTGAGGCCGTCCATGGACTGAGCTTCTTTGGTGGGTCCGAGGGTGGTGAGCACGAGGCCTTGGGTGTCGCCACGTTGGAACAGGGCGGAACCGTGAACACGAGGGAGGACGCCGACTTCGCAGTCGATTTGGCGGAGATCCTCGGACTTACGGCCGTCGGCGCGCTCGCCCTTGGTGAGGACGGTCTCGCGGTAGGCGCGGGCTTGGAGGTCTTCGAATACGACGGAAATGTCGACATCGGTGCAGCTGCCTTCGCCGAGCTCGGCATTAACGGCGTCGCGGGCCTCGTCTTTGATGATCTTGAGGTTGGCGCTACGCACCGGACGGTCGAAACCGAAGATAGCAGGACCGATACGGCCACCGGCAACCTTCTCGATGATGGCACGGGCTTCGGCGGAAGCTTGGACCAGAGTGAAGGTCTTCTTCTCCTTACCGGCAATCTTCTGGAGCTCTTCAATGGCGGTGATGATCGGTTGGATGGCAGCTTGGCCGAACTCGAGGGCCTCGATGAAGCGGGCCTCAGGGATCTGGTCGGCGGAACCTTCGATCATGAGCATCTTGGTCTTGGTGCCGACATAGATCAGGTCGAGGGAGCTGGAGAACATCTGCTCGATCTTCGGGTTGGCGACGAATTCGCCATCGATCTCGGCCACGCGCACGGCGCCGATCGGGCCATTCCAAGGAATATCGGAGATGGCGAGGGCGGCCGAACAGCCGTTGAGCATCAGAATGTCCGACTCGTTGATTTGGTCACACGAGAGCAGGAGACCAATGAGTTGAACCTCGTTGAGGAAGCCATCGGGGAAGAGCGGGCGGCAAGGACGATCGCAGAGGCGGGAGGTGAGGATTTCCTTCTCGGAAGGACGACCTTCACGTTTGAAGAAACCACCGGGGAAACGACCGGCCGCGGAGAATTTCTCGCGGTAGTCGACGGTCAGGGGGAAAAAGTCCTGACCCGGGCGCATGGTGGTGGCAGCGGTGGCCGACACGAAGACGTTGGTCTCGCCCTGGGTTACGGTGACGGCGCCATTGGCGAATTTCGCCATGTCACCGGTGGTGAAAGAAAGTCCCAATTCAGAGACTTCTACGGTTTGTTTGTTATTCATTTATATTAACGATAGGTGCGCGTTGCGGACAATAAGGACCTCACCGCAACACGCAGCGAGTGGGTCCAAGTGGGGCCGGATGAGTTCGCCGAATTGCGAAGTTCGTCACCGGATGGTGCCGGTCCCGGGAAATTGTTTAGGAAGTGATAGGAGCGGTAGCCGCTCTCGCAAAATCCCGAATCTGGTTCGAGAGATTTCGGAATGCCGCCGGGATGACGTGGAATTGTCGGGCTTAAAGCCCAATCCACGTGGGTCCAGCAGCAGTCAGAAATGTCCCGATAAGAGAAAAAGCGAGGGAGCTGAAAAAAACAACGGGCGACCCCGGTGAAAGGGTCGCCCGTTAAAAGGGTTACTTGCGCAGGTTGAGCTTTTCGAGGAGCTCACGATACTTGGCGAGATCGTGGCGCTTTACGTAATCGAGAAGCTTGCGACGACGGGAAGCCATTTGGAGCAGGCCGCGACGACTATGAAAGTCTTTGCGGTGAGTGCGGAGATGCTCGGTTAAGTGATTGATCCGAGCGGAAAGAATCGCGATTTGAACTTCGGAAGATCCGGTATCCGTATCGTGAGTCTTGAACTGGGCGATGATTTCTGGTTTAGCGACGATAGACATTGGTTATTAGTAAGGTAACATAACTGTAGGGGGCTTTAGGGGCCCCGTGATTTCCGCCTTCGTCACGGCGCTAACCGCAACGTCAGCCGAAACCACCGTTCCAATCCCGCAGAGGCGAGACCAGCCATGGTAGCACCCCGCAACCGGCGGGATGGCACTAACGCAAGGGGAGACGTTCGAAAAAAGGAGGGCAGTGAGCAAGCGCTTTTTTAGGGGTATTTTTCTCCTTCCAGATGTCGTCGGAGAAGCGGTGGTTTTAAGCGGACGGGAAAGGGGCTTAAAGGATACGGTCCAATCGCTAAGGTGTTTGTTCTATTTTGGATCGAAAGGGAATTGCCGGTGGAACTAATTTGGCATTTGAAGCAAAAGATAGCGTGACCATCCTCCTAAAAATGCGCCCATGAAATGCGATTACGGTCGGGCGGGTGAGCTTCGCATTCGAAAGCGATGGGGGGGGCGGCTCGAGTTGTCTGCTCCCGATCCAATGAATTTCAAGTTTCTTAGTCCCTAAATTTGGGCGGCCTAGGCATTGGGCCAGGTCGTAGGTACTCTATTTCGACTGATCGAAGGGATTCATGATTTTTCTCGTATGGGTCGGGCTTCCGCCGCGGCCGCCATTAGAGGAGCATTTGTCGCGAGTTCAGCCGATCGTTTGTAGATTCTAGATGGAAACGACGCGTTTCTCCCCGACTATCTTGCCCGTTATGAACAACGGCGGTGGGATCGTCCCGCCGCGGTGATGGCCCAGGGGCCGATGATTAAGATCGATAAGGACGGCGAACGTATTGGGGGCTTTTTTAAAGAACGTGGGCATCGTTTAGACTATCAACCTGAGATCTATGGGGTCTTCCCGTTTTACTGTGGGCAGGGTGGAGACAAATATTTCGGAAGCAGCGATAATAGAGGCAGAAGCGTTAGAATCTACGATAAATGACTCCACCTGCCCTGATTTCTTATTAGCTGCTATCTGTTAACTGGTTACGGAATTGGTTATCAAAATCGCCCACACTATTCCGTGAAGAGCCGATCTATGGACACAACGAAATCGACTATTTCATCTACCCGGCGCGTTAGCTTATAGCCGTGATTTTCTTGCCCATGCTTTGCCTCGGATGCAGTGGGATGGTGCTGACGGCGCCGCGGATTTCTCCCTGACGCTTCATGCAGTGTTCCGCGGACAAATCGTGATCGCCCAAGAACCTGCTACCGAGCCCACTCGGGATCTTTGGCCCCCAAAAATATAATTCTCCATCGATTTCGCTACCACGATACGAACCTCCGTTTGCGGGTATTTAACCCGATTGCGGGACACTACGGGAAATTTCTACTTGGCCGGTTTTTGAACTCCCGTTATCCGCGGCAATGGCCCGGGTTTTCGCCGCCGACCAGTTGGCTTGCTCGCTTGGCGCGATGGAAGACGTTACTGCCGCTCAGACGGTCTGAGGCGCTGGTCAAGGCTCGGGCGGAGCATAAGTCATGACATCAAGAGTCGAACGTCATTTTGAAGTTGATTCACACCTTGGGCTTCCGCCTGTTAAAAACTCACGGCGCTTTGGTGGCAGCGTCGACCCGCCGGCGCGTGTGAAAGCACGCAATCAACTATGCTTAATAATTTCCCCATTGGCTTCCGGCTTTGTCCTTCATGACTAACCACAGCACCATTAGCGTTTTAGTTACCAACTACAACAACGCGCCTTGGCTGCGGGCCTGCTTGGATTCGGTTCTTAAGCAAACCCGGGCGGCGGACGAGATAATTGTCTATGATGACGGGTCCACCGACGACTCCTTGGAGTTGCTACGATCGTATGGTGCTCAAATTTGTCTAATTGAGGGACGCCATAATGACACCCGTTCACCTATTCAATCGCAAGCATACGGCCTGGCGGAGGCCTTTGCGGTCTCGACCGGTGAGCATATTCATCTGCTTGATGGCGATGACTTTTATGAACCCAACCGACTTGAGCTCTATGAGGAGGTTTGGTCTCCAGATGTCGTGATGGTGCAGGCCCCGATGAGTATGATCGAGGAATCCGGTGCCACTATTCGCGAGAACTATGATCGTTCTAAACAGAGAAAAAACTATCGGCGAGACACTTACCTTTTGAACGATGTCCACTTTTATTATCCGACAAGCGCGTTAGCGTTTAAAAGGGATTATATGAAGAAAATTTTGCCTTTCGACTTTTCCTTGCATGAGGAATTGGCGGTCGACGCGCGTCTCTCGGTCGTTGCGCCCCTTTTTGGTCGAGTAGTGGCTCGTAAGGAAACATTGTGTAGTTGGCGCCAGCGGCGCCGGTCGGTGGTCCGCTCAGGGAGCCAGAGTGACCCCTTGGCGAGTACCCTCCGTCGGCATCGGTATTTCAACTACATGGCCAGCCGACACGGATTTCGTCCGCTTATTCTCCAGCTCAATCTCCGTTTCCTGCGGCAGAAAGCCCGGCGCTTTTTTCCTGCTTGGATGTCGGCACCCTTTGTTCGTGTTCCGGAAGGACGGTGATGACCCGTTTCCCACAGTATCATTGATCTTTTAGCCGAGTCATTCACCGGAGAATTTTAAAGGCGCTCCCCGGGTATTCTTTTATCCCATGCCTACCGGCGCGGACGGTGAAAAGTTCGACCCCGACAGGACCTTCCTTGCACAAGCGCTGCACTCGCATTTTTTGTGGTCAATCGATCGATCCAATCAGTGGGACTGCCGGAGGATCTGAGTCACTTCGGTCGCGATGCTGATACAGTCCTTTTAAACTGACCGGAAAGTCGACCGCGCCGCGCGGCGATCAAAGTTGCCTGGCATCTGGGTATGGCCAAGCTCCTAGCAGCCTGTCGGACTTAGAAACGAATCTCAATAAGACGGCCTCGAAGGTGCCTAGTCTCAATCCAATCACTTCGCGGCGAACTTTGAAGTCATCCTTGAGCCTCAGACATCCTGACGTGCGGGTTAAGTCCGACAAGCTCCTAGGGAAATACTTGGTTTAGACCCATCACAATGTGACTTCTCACGCTGGATGGGGGGGGGCCTTAATTCAAACTATCGTAACGCTGAAAGATAACCTTGGGCCCGCCGCTACGCCAATTGCGAATTGGCCTTGGCCAGAGTTCGTAGAAGAAGACTTTGCGCATGCGGTTACTGGTTGGAAGTTGGTTTTGGGTTAACGGAAGAAGGGAGGTGGAACTAGCGCGGTTCGGGGCCGGCGGGGCGATGGTCGTAGTGCTCGGCACTTTCCTTTTGCCAGAACGGGGAGGAGTCCCAGAGGGGCACGGTCGGGAGCATTGATTCCCACTCGGCCAGCTCGTGGAAGAGCTCGGAGGTCAGCTCAGAGTCGGCGGCGACGAGATCGTTGGCCTCGGCCAAGTCAGTCGAGGGGGTGAAGACCTGCGCGGGGCGATGGGAGAGACGAATCAGCTTATGATCGCCCGATCGGATGGAGGCCTGCCCTTGGAGTCGCCAGAAGAGGGTTCGCTGGATCGGCGGAGCATCGCCGCGCAGGTTGGGCAGGACGTCACGGCCGTCGTAGGCTCCGTAGCGTTTGACGCCTCGTTCGAAGTTGCGGGCATCTTCGTGACTCAGGGGGCGGCGAAGGGGAAGGGGGGCACTTTGGGCGGTCGCCAAAAACGTGGGGAGTAAATCGAGAGCGGAGATGGGCGAGGTGTAGCGTTGATTGGCGGGGAGGGTCCCGGGCCAGGACCAGATCATCGGCACGCGAACGCCGCCCTCTTTGAGGGCGCCTTTGCCGCCGGATAGTGGACCGTTCCAACTGCCGTTGCTATCGGGACCTCCGTTGTCGGAGAAAAAGACGACCAAGGTGTTTTCGAGCTGATTGCTTTGCTTCAGCCAATCGTGAATCCGTCCCACGCCGCGATCGAGCGCCCACATCATCGCGGCGTAGGTGCGGCGAGTGGGATCTTTGATGTGACTAAATTGGGCCAGATCCGCGTCGGTGGCATGCATCGGCGCGTGAGGCGCATTGTAAGACATGAACGCAAACCATGGCTGGTCGGTCGTTTGCTGTTGTTTCATCCAATTGATGCCTTCGGTGGTGAAAAAATCGGTGAGATAGGGATCGGAGAATTCGGTGACAGGCTGGCTATTACGTTCGATGGAGTGAGGCGCCTTGGTGGGAAAATAGCTATGGGCGCCCCCGAGCATGCCGCAGAAGTAGTCGAAGCCACGTTCGTTGGGGTGAAAGCCGGGACCGATGCCTTGGTGCCATTTGCCGATGAGCGCGGTGGCATAGCCGGCGGCGCGGAGATGGTCGCCGAGCGTAAGTTCACCAGGGGGGAGACCGAGGATTTCGGGGCGAGTGGCATAGTTGGCGTCACCTTTGTTGAGATTGCCCTCGTAGCCGAAGCGACGGGGATCGCGTCCGGTGAGGAGACCCGCGCGGGAAGGGGAACACACGGCACTGGCGACGTAGCCCTCGGCGCAGAAAACGCCCGAGCGGGCCAGTTGATCAATATGGGGGGTGCGGAGCGCTTTGCTGCCGGTCACCCCGAGATCGCCGTAGCCCATGTCATCGGCGAGGATGACGATGATGTTGGGAGGGCTACTTTGTGAGAATGGGACCCAGGCGGCTAAAAACGATAAGACGACCAGGGTGGGAAAAACGGTCAGGGCGGGACGGGGGAGCATTTTCATAGGCAGAATCGTGACCGGAGGAGTTGACTGATCACGGAAGGAGCGTTTCGAAGAGAGAATTAAGCGTCAATGCTGGCGCGGGTTTGAGTCGGGGCGGGACTTTACGTTAGACCTTGTCCGTTCGGAGTGCGAAGACGGGTTGGTATGCGTAATTCAATCTCCGATACCGAACCGCAAAGGGATCATGATAAAATCGAACTCACGGGCATATTGCGTGATCCGAAAAGGTCGTTGCGAAACGATGAAGTCGAGCGAGTCGAGCGGATGATCTTTCCCTCCGGCCAGCCTTTGCCGGAAAATATCGATGCGGTGGTGATCCTGGGGAGCCGAAATTGTGGCTATCGAGTAGAACGGGCTTTGGAACTGCCTTCAAGTTCGGAGCGGCAATTTGTAGTGACGGGGGGGAACTTGATGGAAAACGGTTTAACTGAAGCGGAGAATATGAAGACACAGCTCGTTGCTGGAGGCGTTTCAGCAAGCGCGATTACGAAGGAACCACGGGCTTGCAATACCCGGCAGAACCTCGAGCTGATCCTGCCGGTGCTGAGTGGACTCGCGCCGGCGCGTTTAGGCTTAATTACCGGAGGTTTTCACATGGTGCGCACTCTCGCAGCGGCCGCGGAGTCGTTTTCGGTGCTACCACCGCATGTGCTTGTCTCCATTTCGGCCTTTGGTCCTCATACCACGCCAGGATCGTGGTCGATTTTTCAAAGGGGGCGAGAAATCATCGCGGATGAGTTGGATAAACTCAGCCGGCTGGGTTTATTGGCATCGAGCCGATGAAAACTTCCATTTGGGCAGGATTGCGACCTTACGCGGAGAAAGTGGGACAACTTCATCCTCGTCGTTGGGGCGGCTTTGTTCGCGACCTGGCGGCAAGCACCCCTCGTCCTTGGTGGGTTTGGTTACCAAAGGTGCCGTGGTGTCTCATGCGGGGTTTCAACAATCATGAATTCAGATTTTGCGGCATTCATGGAAAATCTTGGCGAACGTTGCGGACGTTTCTTTCCACGATTGAAAATGTGAAGTTCATTGAGGCGGTGAATGCGGAAGATCAGTTGCCCCTGTTGCGAGATAAGGGGCTGTTTCTGCAGCGTTTTTCTCACCGCTTGGGCCGAGAATTCTTGGATATAAGAACGGCAACAGTCTCGGACCTCGTCGCCTTCGTTGATCGGCATCCCTGTTTCCTCGCCAAAGCTTACAATCTGGCGATGGGCGCGGGAATTGAAGTGTTTGATGAACCGATTCCCGCGACTGAAATTCCGGCGCTGCACACGAGACTTCGCGAGGAAAGCAAGTATGTGGTCGAGGAGTTTTTAACTCAGCATCCGGCAGTGAACGAAATCTACGCCGCGAGTATAAATTCGATCCGGCTCTACACGTTTCGACCAAAGCGCGGAGAAGCTCAGCTCGTGTTTCCAGGTATGATGAGATTCGGATCGGGGGGAGGGCGGATTGATGCGCAAGGAGAACTCACGGTTTTACTAGATCCTCAAACGGGCCGTTGCTTGGCGGGGGCCGTGACGATTGCAGGCCAGTGGTTTGAGCAGCATCCGGACTCGGGAGTGGATTTTGCGACCATGATGATTCCGGGGCTACCTGCAGCGGTCAACTTGGTCGAAGCCGCGGCAAGAGAGTTACCGGAGTTGGCTTACGTGGGGTGGGATGTTGCGATGACGCCGGAAGGACCGGTTCTTATCGAGGGTAACGGAGCTCCGGTTTTGAGCACGTTACAGCTCTTGATCGCAAAAGCTCATCCGGAAGGCCACGGTTGCCGGGAATTGGTCAGAAGTTTGACTGCCGAACTAGCGACGGAGTGACAAGGCAAGGGAAACTAGATTGGAACGGTGATTTCGCAGCGCCCAGAAAAGTAGGCGGCCGGCGAAAGTCGGGGGGCGAACCCGGTGGATATAGTCGGGGTATTTCGCCTCAACCAGGTGCTGCCGGGCGGTGCGTTTTTGCGGGGAGGTGAGGTGCGGCCAGTGTTGTCGGAGGGCGGCAATATAGTCGTGGATTTCTCGACTTAAATCAGCGATAAGAAAGTGCGAGAGCGCTTGATCGGTGAACTGGAAATCCTGGAGTAGCGCCTTCTTCTCATGGTGAAGTTTCAACCCCAGGGGAAGTCGGTCCGGTCGGTAGGATTGACTCGCGGATGCGGAAGTATTGTGGCGCTGAAAATAGTGATAAACGACGTGAGACTGAGTGGCGATCGGACCGCAGTGCCTCAGGTAGTGGTAGTTGAATAAACGATCTTCACCGAAAGTCATGGATTCGTTAAAGCGAAGATTTTTTTGGTGGAGAAGGATACGGCGGTAGAGTTTATTTCCGGGGCCGTAGATGAGCATTTCGCCCCGCTCAATCATGGCGGCGAGGTAGGTGCGCGGTGAATCGAATCGATCGTCTGGAATGAGCCAGTTTTCCGGCCCAGAATCGATCGAACCGATCGGGATCAGGCGCATCGAAAAGATGATCAAATCCACGGGCTCTCCTGCCGCCAAATGGAGTCCTCGCGCCGCATACTCCGGACTCACGGTATCATCGCTGTCGATGAACGTGATCCACGCTCCCTTCGCGTGCTCGATCCCGGTATTGCGGGCATGGCTCACGCCCGCGTGAACAGTGGTGAAAACGCGGATACGCGGGTCGTTCTCGGCCCACTGATTCGCGATTGAAACCGATTGATCGGTTGATCCGTCATCAACGATAATGACTTCGATTTGCCGATGAGTTTGGGCGAGTAGAGACGCTAAAGTGTCGGCCAAAAATTTCGCGGAATTATAGACTGGAACAATGAATGAGACTTCGGGCATGACCATTTCGTCGCAGTGCAAGAACGGGAAGAACGCCGAGTGCGCTGGAAAAGTCGAGAGCTCAAACCCGGATCCACGGTTCCGATGGCCAATCGTTTACTCGTCAATTGCGGATAAGAAACTGGCTATTGCTCGATCGGGGGAAGTAACGAGACGTGATTTAGACAAGAAGTGCGTGGTCAGATCGCGGGCAGATTGTGTAGAGTTAGGTTGATATGCTTTGGCTATACCCTGCTCGATGGTTCATAATAATTCGGTGCTCGTTGGGATTGCTGGGCGTGGGTGAGGGCGCTGGCTTAATCTCTGTTACCGCGGCGGAGGCGGATCAGGCAGAAAGGCCGCAAAAGGGAGCCGCATTTGAAATTAAGGATCTGAACTTGGCGATGGTTTGGGTGGAGCCGGGAAAGTTTTTGATGGGAAGTCCGGCGTCGGAGGCGGCTAGAGATCAGGCGGAAGGACCCCAAACTCGGGTGACAATTTCGCAGGGTTTTTGGTTGGGCCAAACCGAGATCACGCAGGCTCAATATGAGGCGATGACGGGAGAAAATCCGAGTGCGTTCAAGGCGGCTGGGGATACGGCGCCCGTCGATCACGTCTCTTGGATCATGGCGATGGATTATTGCCGCCGACTGACGGCCAGAGAAACCGAGGCGGGACGTTTGCCTCAAGGATATGAATACACATTACCCACCGAGGCAGAGTGGGAATACGTTTACCGGGCTGGGACGCAGACCGAGTATGTCGGCCCGCCAGATGGGATTGGTTGGATCGAATCGAACAGCATGGGGACGACGCATTCGGTGGGGAAAAAAGAACAGAGCCCATGGGGCTTTTACGACCTCGCGGGTAATGTGCTTGAGTGGTGCTACGACTGGTATGGTCGCTACCCGGGAGGCGAGGTGACTGATCCGGTCGGACCGCGCCGAGGCCACTACCGCATGGCACGCGGCGGGTGTTGGCGAATGAATGGCGAGATCACGCGTTGTGCGGCCCGGGCAGGTGGCTCCGCGGGGCGGATCGATTACACCTTGGGATTCCGAATTGCGCTGGGCCGCAAGCGGTGAACAGGGAGGGGGCTAGACGATGATGATGCCGGAGGCTTGAAGCGGGAGTTGTCGGATCCGGGTGCCAGTGGCGGCGTAGATGGCGTTGGTGATGGCGGGAGCCACGGCGGCGATGAGTTCGCCGAGACCGGCAGGCGGGACGTCGCTTGGGATAGGGGAGATTACTATCTGGGGCGCTTGGCCGATGGGGAGAAGCGAAGGAGTCGTGAAATGAAAGGCACTCCGATGGGAAGCGTGAATTCTCGGGGATTTTCCATGCATTCTTTGGCGCTAGGCGCGATTCAAGACTGGCTACATCAGGGACGTTGGAGCAGAAGGTAAAGATGTCTACAACACGATGCTTTAAGGGATGGGCGTGGATCATAAATTGGGCCCGGCCAATCTTGAGGACATATCCTAATAGATATTTCGGGAGCAGTGATATTTCTCGCCTCAAGGCCGGTTTAGTCGCCTGCGTTCTCGCGGTATCTGTCATCACGGCTGCGGCCAAAGAACCGCCCAATGTGCTCTTCATCGCCATTGATGATCTCAATGATTGGATTGGTGCATTTGGCGGGCACCCGCAGGTCTTCACTCCCCACATCGACAAGCTGGCCGAGGAGGGGGTGCTGTTTTCCAATGCACATTGTCAGGCGCCCATTTGTAATCCGTCGCGGGTGAGTGTGATTCTGGGGAAATTACCTTCGACCACCGGCATGTATTTTCTGGCGCCGAATTTTCGGACGGTCGAAGGCACGAAATACGAAGAGACAATGTTTCAATATTTCCGCCGTCATGGCTACTACTCCGCGACCATCGGTAAGATATTTCATGGCGAGGCAGACAAACTTTCCTTTGATCATATTCAGCCTGCAACGGGTTGGCGAAAACCTAAGCAAAAAATTCATTATACGCTGCCGGGAAGCCACCCGGGTTGGGATTGGGGGCAAGTGGATGTAGCAGATGAAGAGATGCGCGACTACAAGACGGCTGCGTGGGCTGCGGAGGTATTGCCGGAGCTCGCTGACAAGGAAGCGCCATTCTTTTTGTCGGTGGGATTTTCCCTGCCTCATGTGCCGATACACGCGTCGAAAAAGTGGTTTGATTTATATCCGTTGGGTGGAGTTCAGTTGCCCACTGCGCGAGATGATGATCGGGACGATCTTCCTGAAATTGCCAAACAGCTGACGCTTAATCCTACCGGACCCCGACATGACTACATGGTGGAAAACGATGAGGCTCGGCACGCGGTTCGAGCTTATTTGGCGGCAAACAGTTTTGTAGATCATCTGGTCGGAATAGTGTTGGCAGGCCTGGAGAAGAGTGGCGTGGCGGATGATACGATCATTGTGCTGTGGAGTGATCATGGTTTTCATTTGGGTGAAAAACAGCGTTGGGGGAAACGAACCTTGTGGGAAGAAACCACCCGGGTGCCTTTGATCATTTCCGCCCCGGGTCTGGTAAAAGGGGGACGGAGCAACCGGCCGGTGGGTTTGATTGATTTATTCCCGACGCTCACTGACCTGTGTGGCTTACCTGACCGCAAAGATTTGGAAGGCGTCAGTTTAAAACCACTGCTTAAGGACCCGGATGCCAAATGGGATCGCCCGGCGCTTTGCACCTTCGGGCCAAACAATCACACGCTTCGATCAGAACGCTGGCGGTATACCGTTTATGCCGACGGTTCGGAAGAGCTCTTTGATCATAGTAACGATCCAAATGAGTGGACTAATCTCGCGGGCAACCCGACGCATGCGAAAGTCATCAAAGATTTTCAAAAATATATCCCGAATTTAAACGTTGAACCGCTACCGGGAAGTGCCGGTTCCGATTCACCGCTTTATGGTGAGGGAAATATCTCTCTCGGGGAGGCAATGAGGCGTGGTTTGGAAAAACAAAAGGAAGGCAAATAAGTGAGTTTGGGAATTCTTCCTTTAACTGGATCCTGGGGCGCAAAATGGGTGAATCCCGGCCCCCAGATGTAACGGGATAGGGAGGGGGCGGATGCGAGACCGTATCCAATGGGCGGTGACGGCCCCTCGAAGCACGGGATTATATTGGCGACAATGGACGCGGCTCGACAACGCGAGCGAGAGGTTGATACGGGGGGCGATGGTTATTCGTCCGGTCGCGGACGGTTGGGGCACGGTGGTTTGATGCCTCAACCCGGCAGGAGGGGGCTTGGAAACCCATGAGGCCGTTCAGCAGATGACGCGAAATGTGCTCGGGGCCTTTACGCGGTAGGGTGCGAGAAAATTACTTTGTTCCGGCTGCCACGTCGATTGCTCGAGCGGGGTTGAAGTCTGGATTGGGCGTAGGCATTTGGGCGCCAATATCACGACGCCAATCACGGAGTTTTTGGTGAAGGCGTTGGGTGAGATCGGGGCGCGAGGAGGCGAGGTTTTTGGACTCACCGAGGTCGGTTGAGAGATCGTAGAGTTCGAGTGAATCGTCCTCGTGGAATTCGATGAGACGCCAGTCGCCAGAGCGGATGGCGCTGTAGGGGCTTTCGCCGCCCGCGTGGTAATGAGGGAAGTGCCAGAAGAGGTCGCGGTTAAGGGTGGCGGAGGCGTTTTGTAAGAGCGGTTTAAGGCTGCGCCCATCCATGGATTTGTGGTGGGTGGGATTTCCCGTCAGCCCGGAAATGTCTAGCGCGGTAGGATAGATATCCGTCGTCATGATGGGTTCGTGGCTCACGCTGCCGGGGGTGACGTTGCCGGGCCAGCGGACGATGGCGGGCACGCGGACGCCGCCTTCGTAGGCGGAACCTTTACCGAGGCGAAGGGGAAGATTTTCCGTGAAGTCATCGTGGGTGCCATTGCGCTGGGTGAGGCCGCCGTTGTCGGAGGTGAAGATGACGATGGTTTCGTCGGCGATGCCGCGAGACTCGAGGGTTTGCAAAACGCGGCCTACGGCCATATCCATGCTCTTGACCATCGCGGCATAGGTGGGATTATGGTGGACGGCGGCGGGGTCGGCTTTGGCCGTGAATCCGTCGACTAAGTCAGCCCGACCCTGGATGGGGGTGTGAGGCACGTGGAAGGCGAAGTAGAGAAAGAAGGGGGCGTCGTTGGGGAGGGAGATTTGATCGACGGCAACCTGGGCCAGATGGTCGGTCAGGTAGTTCGAATCGTAGCCATTTTCTTTCATGGCCTGTTTCGACAGGTAGTAGCCTTTCGTGCCGTCTGGTTTGTCGGCACTGAAATCAAAGCCATGCTGGGTGGGGTCGATCGGTTCGTCGGGGAAGTTGAGGTGCCACTTGCCGACATGAATGGTGCGATAGCCACCGGCGCGGAGGGCCTCGGGGAGGGTGGTGTAGTCCGGTTTGAGTCCCTTGGTCCAATCGGGGATATTCATCTTCGCGAACGGACGATTTTGGCCGGGAATGAAACTGGTGAGATGGAGCCGGGCGGGATACATGCCCGTCATGATCGAGGCGCGGGTGGGAGAGCAGACGGTGCAGGCAGCGTAGGCATCGGTGAACTTCATGCCTTCGGCTGCGAGGCGATCGAGGTTGGGGGTTTCGTAGAAGTCGCTGCCGAAACTGCGGAGGCCGGTCCATCCAAGATCATCGGCGAGGAACACGACGATGTTGGGCGGTTTGGCCGTGGACAGGTGGGGGGAGGCTATGAGTAGGGCAGTGGCGCCAAGGAGTCGGATAAATCGTGTCATGGGGGACGAGGGGAATGCGCTAGCGGGAGGATTATTTAACAACCCCCCGGGTGACTGCGGGCCAGTCGTCGGTGCGGAAAGGGGTGACGGGGAGACCGTTACGATCCTGCAGATTGGCGACGGGGTTATCGGCCCAAGCATAGCGCACGGCGACGGGATTGGGCACCGTGGGGCTGGAGACTTGGACTTGGTTTTTACCGATAATTTTGGCTTCGGCCCAAACGAATTTTTTGTCCGCGCCGGCGATGGCGAAGCCGATGGGGTCGGTGACGTCAAAGGAGTAGAGACCGTCCTGACTCACGTGATCGAACGTGAGGGTAATGGTGTCGCCGGCGGTTTTCATACCGGTGTAACGAGGGCTTTCGGTGGCGAGGTCGAAGCCGTAGTCATTGCCCAGTGCGAGACGGGCGAGGCGGTTGGCCACGGTGACCTTGTCGTGGGGGTGAATATCGCGTCCTTCGCCGGCGTCGGTGATGACCGCTTGGCCGGAATGGGGGAGGGAGAGGGTCATGGTTTGAGCCTCGCGGAGTTCCGCCCAATCGCTGTCGGCGGGCTCGGCAAGTTCGGCGCGAAAGTCGGCGAGTTGCACCCAATAAAAGGGGAAGTCGCCTTGGCCCCAGAGGTCGCGCCACGTGCTGATCATGAGGGGGAAAAGATCGCGGTATTGGTAGGCTCGTTTGGCGTTGGCCTCGCCTTGATACCAGATGACTCCGCGAATGCCGTAGCCGATGGTGGGGTGGAGCACGCCGTTAAAGAGGTTGGCGGGCCGCTGCTGGCTCTGGCGGGGGTCGCGGGGGGCGCGTTGAGTGCGGCCGGGTTTCCCGGCGACTTGCCAGGCTTCAAATTTTTCGAGGGCAGCGTTGTGGACCTCGTCGGGGTAGGCGGCGGTCGTTTTGTCCCAAGATTCGAGTAGTTCACGGTAATCGCCCTCGGCTTCGAGCACGTCACGAGGCACCCAGGCGTCGGCGGCGGAACCGCCCCAGGCGTTGTCGATGAGACCGATGGGGACGCCCACGGCATTGTGAATGCGGCGGCCAAACAGGTAGCCAATGGCGGAAAAATCCGCGACGGTTTGAGGCGAGCACGTTTCCCATTTTCCTGCGAAGTCACCGAGGGGCGCCTGGCTGGCGACATTGGGGACAGAAATCAATCGGATCTCCGGGTAGTTGGCGGTGACGATTTCGACGTCGGCGTTGTCGGCGCTGCTGAGCGGTCTCACCATGTTGGACTGACCGGAGCAGATCCAGACCTCGCCGACCAAGACGTCGGTGAAAGTGACGGTGTTTTGGCCGGCGATAATCAGTTCGTGAGGTCCTCCGGCAGGGAGTGAGCTCAGCTTGACGCGCCAATTGCCATCGGGGGTCGCGACGGTGGAGTGGGACTGGCCGTTGATCGTGACGGTGATTTTCTCACCGGGGTCGGCGTGACCCCACACCGGATTGGCCTGATGGCGTTGGAGGACCATGTGGTCGCCGAAGATATGGGGGAGGGAAACGTCAGCCGTGAGCGATAGGGCGGAACCGAGTAAACCGGCCAAGGCGGTGAGAAAAGTTTTAGAAGTGTTCATGGGGTGGGTAATTAACATCGAGAGGGGGCGTGGATTGGCACGCGAATTTTAGAAGATAATGCGGGTCGCTCCGGCGGTGAGAGGTCGGGCATTCGCGGCGCCGGCTTGCGTGAGGACGATTAAGATTTGTCCGTTGGAGAGATCGACATTGACGGAAGTGCCGGTGGCTCCGCCATGCCCCACCACGGTCCCGGCCCGAAGAGCGAAGCCGAGGCCGTATTGCGGGGCAGCGGGTTGTGGTTCGTAGAGTTGGGCCAATACGTCGTGAGGCACGATGAGCGTGTCGCCGACGAGGCCCTTATCGGCGTGAAATTGGAGAAAGCGTTGGAGGTCGTCGGGCGTGGAGAATAGTGCGCCGGCGGCGTTGACGAATGGACCGCGTTGATCCCGGAAGCGGTTGATTTGGGCGGCCACCTCGTCGTCGTTGAGTCCCGTGGTGCGGGTGGCATAGGCGGGAATGCGCCGAGCGAGTGAAACGTCGGGCGTGAAAGTCGTCTCGCTCATGCCGAGGGGAGAAAGGAGCTTTTCCTGCAGCACCTCGACGAAGGGACGCCCGGTGGCGACTTCCACGACCCGGGAGACGGCGGCGTAGCCACGGAAGGAGTAGGCATATTTGGTGCCGGGGCGAGTGGCCAACCCTTGGGTAGCAAAATGGCGGGCGACTTCGGCCTGATCGCCGCGTCGCAAGGGGGATTGGCGAGGCAGACTGGACATCGTGCCGCCGGGGAGTCCCGAAGTATGAGAGAGGCATTCGGCGATGGTCGGGGAGCGAACGGGCCGGCCATTTTTTTGCAGTTTGAGTTCGGCGTATTCGGGGAGGTAGCCGGCGATGGGATCATCGAAGGAGAGCGTGCCCTCACCGACGAGAACAGCCACCAGCGTTGCGGTGATTGATTTGCTGATGGAGGCGATGGCGACGACGGTTGCCTCATTCCAAGGGGGAGCGGCTTGGGCGGCGAGAGTGCCGAAATAACGATCGAAAACGATCTCACCATTTTCGACCACGCGCACGGAACCACCGGGGATTTTGGGATTGGTTTCGGCTGCGGCAATGAGGCTTTCGAGTTGCGGAGTTGACGATTCTGCGGCGAGCGGTGAGGCAACAAGAACACGGAAGACGACGGCTAGGGCGAGGAACGGAAACGAGGGGCGTTGTTTCATTGGTTTAAGAGGTGAGTCGATAAGGCTGGCCTAGTGGGGCTGCAGGGGAACGGCGTGAGGCGGAATCCACATATCTTTGTCGCGTTGGCGTTTGATGATCCACGCGGCTTGGGCGCTTTGGGTGTGAGCTTCAGCGCGGCCGGTGAGCGGCCAATTGGGATCGGGGCGGTGAGCCTCCTGTAAAATCGCTTTCGCTCGTTGCACGAGATCGGGGCGAGCGTCGGCTAGATTATGGGACTCCGCTGAGTCGGCGGTCAGGTCGTATATTTCGATGGGATGATTGATGCCGTTGCGCACGGCTTTCCAGTCACCGAAGCGGGCGGCTTGAGCGGGACGATCACCGTGGTGGAGTTCCCAGTAAAAGTAGTCGCGTGGCGGAGCGTCGCCGCCTTTCAGGTAGTCGACGAGCGAGTGTCCGTCGGTTTCGTATCCGGGGGGGAGGGTGGCCCCGCTGAGCTCGACGAAGGTGGGCATGAGATCCCAGAAAGCCCACGGTTGATCATCAACCCGGCCGGCAGGAACCGTGCCGGGCCACCAGGCAAAGGCGGCTTGGCGGAGAGCGCCTTCATACATGCCGCGTTTGAATCCGCGGAGGGTGCCGCCCATGGTTTGATCGAAGAGTTGGCCGATCTCGGATTCGGGATCGAAGGACGAGCCGTTGTCGCCGGAGAAGATAATTAGGGTGTTTTCTGCGACTCCCATTTCACGGAGAGTATCGACGAGTTCGCCCAGATCGGAATCGATGCGCGTGATCTGAGCGGCGTAGGCTTTTTGTTTTTCTGACCAAGGTTTGTCCGCGTAGATACCGTAGTCATCGATCTCGTGCCGACCGTGCGGGAGGGTAATCGCATAAAACATCATGAAGGGCTGATCGCCCTGTTGGCGGACCCACTGGATCAGGTCGTTTTGGATCAACTCTTGCGCGTAGGTCTCGCCGACGCCTTGGCCGTCGTTGCCGGGCAGAATGAAGGGGATGTCGTCGTCGTAAAGGTAGGTGGGGAAGTAGGAGTGCGCGTGGCGTTGGCAATTGTAGCCGTAGAAGTGATCCACGCCTTGGTGGTGCGGGTCGCCGGTCGTGTCCCAGAATCCCATGCCCCACTTGCCAAAAGTGGAGGTGGCGTATCCGGCGGCTTGGGCGACTTCGGCGATGGTGACGGTTTCGTCGGGCAAGGGAAGTTGGCCTTCGGGAGCCATCTCGTAGTTGCCGCGGACGGGCGAGTGGCCGGTGTGGAGACCAGTGAAGAATGAGGCTCGGCTGGGCGCACAAACGCTGGTACCGCAGTAGGCTTGGAGATAGCGGGTGCCCTCCTGCGCCATTTGATCGAGGCGAGGCGTCTGAATAAGCGCTTGGCCGTAGACGCCGAGGTCACCTTGAGCGATGTCGTCGCTCAGAACGAAAATGAAATTTGGGGAGCGGTCGGATGCGGCGGCGGGTAGAGCGCAGGATAGCAGCAAGCAGAAGGTGGTGACGGTGCCGCCGATGAATCGGGTATTGAGCATGATCGGGGTATGACGGTCGGGTTAGTCGGGTTTGAGGTAGCTTACTTTTAGGTCGCGAGGCAAGGGGGTGACGTGGTTTTGGGCACCCCATTCGTCCCAAGCGTGAGAGAGTTGTTTTACCAAAAGGGGATGTTGCGCGGCGAGATTGTTCATCTCCGTGCGATCCGTGGTAAAGTCGTAGAGTTCCCACGGCTGATCATCGAGCGCGACCAGTTTCCACGCGCCGCGGCGCACGGCGCGATTACCCTGGTGTTCGAAGAAGAAGGTGCGTTCCTCGGGGGCTTCATTGAGTTGGGCGAGGAGGTCGGTGCCTGGTAGCGATAGCTCCCCGTGGTCGGAGCAGTCTGCGGCGGCGAGGGCAGTCGGGAGTAGATCGATGATGTGGGCGGGTTGGTGATGGATCGAGCCGGGTTTGGCATTTAGATGGTCGGGCCAATGCACGATGCCGGGCGAGGCGATGCCGCCCTCGTGGTTGAAATGTTTATAGAGTCGCCAAGGTGTATTCGAGCTGTTGGCCCAAGCTGAGCCGACACTATGGAAAGTTTCGGCAGCGCCCATCTCGTCGAGGGCGGGGCCTTCGTGGAGACGGTTCTGATTACTGGAGACGATATCGAAGCCAAATGGCTCCCATTCGAAACACGCGCCGTTGTCGGATGTGAAAACGATGAGGGTATTTGCGAATTCACCGGTGCGTTTGAGGTTGGCGATGACGCGGCCGATTTGCTGATCGAGGCGGTCGACCATCGCGGCATAGATGGCCATCCGCCGGGCGAGGTCGAGGCGTCGATTTTCGGGGAGTGAATTCCAAGCGGGGTTTACGCCGATTTTGGTTTCGCCGTAGTTGCGCCACTGAGAACGGGGACTGAGTTGGGTGTGCTCCGGGACGATGCCCAGTTGCTTCATCCTGGCGAGGCGTTCGGCGCGCAGTTGATCCCAACCGCCGTGGTAACGATTGGCGTATTTGGCGATTTCTTCGGGTGGCGCTTGAAGGGGGAAGTGAGGGGCATTGTAAGCGAGATAAAGAAACCAAGGTTGCGCCGGAGTTTCACGCGCGAGGTCGAGGAAATCCAAGGCGTGATCGGTGACGGCGTCGGTGGCGTAAAATTCACCAGCCGGGTATTGGCGCGCGGTTCTGCCGGCGGGGAGCCGAATGAGGTGATCGGGGTCGAAGAACCGTTTGGCACTCACAAGCGTGCCATAGAATTCTTCGAAACCGTGCTGCGTGGGATCGGGTGTGCCGAGGTGCCACTTGCCGGACATAAAGGAGCGGTAGCCCGCGGGCGCCAATACTTGGGCGATCGTTTGGGCATCGGCGGAAACGACTCCACGATAGCCGGGTTGGCCGAGATCGTTTCCGGTCATGTGCCCGAGCCCGACGCGGTGGGGATATTGGCCGGTAAGCAAGGCCGCGCGGGACGGGCAGCAACGGCCGGTGTTGTAGAACTGAGTGAGCCGCACGCCACCGCGAGCCAGGGAGTCGAGGTGCGGTGTTTTGATTTCACCGCCGAAGCAACCGAGGTCACTGAACCCGAGATCGTCGGCCAGAATATAGAGGATGTTGGGACGATCGGCGGCGGCGGGGAGCCGCGGAACAAAAATGGTGAGGAGAGCGAGGAAACAGAAGAGGCGGGACATCAATTGAGGGGGGGGGCGGAAGCGTCCGGTCGGGGGGCTATTTTTCAATAAGTTTCCGATGCTTAAGATTGAATAAATCTCCCGACTTTAGGTCGATGTAGAATGGTTTCTGATCTTGATTCCACCGGAGTGGGTCGAAGATTCGGACTAGGCCTGGGCCGGACACACGGAGCCGGTTCTTTGTGACGATTATTGCGGTGCCTTGATCGATTCCGATGCCGAGGAGCTGAAGTGGATCTAGGCCGGGGTCCTGCAATTGGGATGGATCAGCGTGGAAAATCTTGAACAGATCTCGTTCGCGACTGCGTTCTTCGACGTGCACGTCGAAGGCAGAATTGGTGATGAACTCGAATCCTTGTTGATGTTTCTTATCGCCCAAAATTACGCGCTTCTTGAAATCACCCCGCGTCATAAAGGAAGACTGGACTTGGGCTCCGGCGGACGCACCACCGATTACACCTCCGCGCTCGAGCAGGCGTTTCATGGCGGCGAGGGATTCGGTGCCGAGGAAGGCGTCGGTGAGGTAGGATTGGTTGCCTCCGCTCATGAAGATAGCATCGGCCTGATCGATCTGTGCAAAGAACTTGGGGTCGTTCGCTTCTTGGGCGGACAACGTGTAGAGTTCCGACACGTCGGTTAGACCAAAGCGGTCCTTTAGCGTGGTGACCATCCGCCACGTCTTTCCATTTTCGTAATCCCTTTGGCGGCGGAGACCTTGAGCCGTGGTCATGACGCGAATGCGGGGGTCTGCTTTGCCCGTTTGGTCTTTTACGAGTGCAATGAATTCAGAGGTATTAAGACGCCCTCCGCCATGGATGTAGAGAGCGCCATTTTTGGGCCCGGAAGTTTGGGCACCGAGCCCAATTGCAATCGCAAGCAAGGCGATGGTAAACGCGATGCGGGGTAGGCGATTCATCATCCGTGATGAGTGCGGATTCAGCCCGTCACGGCGATCATCTATTTCGTGAGCCAGGCGGTCCTGATAGCCCTGGATAAGTGAATTTTACCGGGATCAAGTAATCTCCGATATCTTGTTTGGCCCGTCCTCACCTGCTCGCAGGTATCGAAGATCAAGGGTGGGGGGGCTGAAAATCGCCGGAATAGGTTTCGCGATCGATTTAGACGACAAGAGTTTAAACCTGACCAGTTTTACGGGTCCCTTCCTCGCCTCGTGCCTTTACTCGTAAAGAGAGGGTAAGGTTGATTTTAAGCGTTTGACTCCCATTCACGTTTCAGGAGGAAACGCAGGCAAAGAAGGGCTACGCACCTGATGGGGCCGGGGAGGGAACTGAGGGCTGATGCCCGGCGGATGGCCCCGCGGTCCGTCCCTCCCTGGAGCAGGATGTCGGAGGGACAGGGGCGGGCGTCCGTCGAGCCACGCCCCTTGTTGCTACGGCTGACGCACTGTTCGCGGACAGTTCGAACTTAAGGGGTGACGAGGGCGGGGGAGCCGAGGACTGCGGTGGAGGGGAGGGTTTCGCGGAGGAGGGCGAGGTCGGATTCGGTTACGGCGGTTCGGCCGAGGTAGAGTTTTTGGAGGTGGGGGAATGAACCCGGAGCCATGGCCGGGATACTGGTGATGGTGGTGCCGTAGAGGTTGAGGATTTCCAGGGACGGGGTGGAGGCGAAGGCGGCGAATTGCGCGTTGGTCACGGGGGTGTCGCGGAGGTTGAGGCGGGTCACATGGGGGGATCTCGCCAGTTCGGCCAGGAGTTGGGCGGGGGCGGCGACGCCGGCGAAGTTGATTTCGTAGCTGGAGAGGAGCGGGTCGGAGATGGCCGTCCATTCGGGGTCGGTGAAGGTGCTGCGGCCGATGGCGTTGAAGGTGAGATTGTCGGAGTCGTGGTCGGGGAAGTAGAAGAGGGGGGCAAGGTCGGAAGGGAGGTGGGTGAGCAATTCGTCGAGTTTCGTGCGGGTGGCGCGTTGGATTTCGGTGGCTTGGGCTGCGGCAGCGAGGCGGGCTTTTTCGGCGACGGGGTCGGGGAGTAAGCGGTAGCCGGGCTCGAGGAGGGCGGCGAAGGGTTCGGGGGGGGAATCGAGGGCGATGGCGATGGATTCGTGGCCCCCTTGATCGATCCAGAAGCTGAGGGCGGCGAGTTCGACGGCGGAAACTTGCGGGTGGCCGAGGGGGGGCATGTGGTCGTCGGAGCGTATCGGGAGTTTTATGACGTTGAGCAGTTCGGAGAGGCTCACGTTACCGGGAATGATCACGGCTCCGGAGTGGCCGCCGCGTTGGAGGGAGGCGATGTTATCGAGACGAAGGCGGCCTTTTTGTCGGGCCGGACCATGGCAGGACACGCACTTGGCGCCCATGATGGGAACGACCAGGTCGCGGTAGACATTTACCTCGGCTGCGAGAGGCGGGAGGGTGGCGTAGCGGTCGGGATCGAGATTCCAAGGGGCCGCGGCGAGGGGATCGCCGTGAACCATGACGCCGCCGTAGTGGCCGGCCGCGGTCATGGTGCCGAGGGTGAGGACGAGCAAGGTGTTGCTGATGGCGGGGCGGTGGGCGGAGCGGACGGACCAAAGGCCGATCCAGCAGAGGGAAGAGAATGCGACGGCGGCCCAGAGGTGATGGTCGAGGAGTTCGGGGTCGTAACCGCCTTCGGCACCGAGGAGGTAGCCGGTGGCGAGGGCGGTGGTGCTCGTGAGGGCGGCGAGCCACCAGAGCCACTCACCGGGACCGGTGCGCGAGGGGAGACAGGCGCGGACGGCGATCACGGCGATGGCACCGATGGGCAGATGCAGAACGAAGGGATGAAAGCCGCCGAGGAAAGAGAGCCAGAGCGAGTCGAGGGTGACGCGGTCGAACAGGAGGGCGGCGACCACGCCGAGGACAGCGATCAAGAAGATCGCGGTAGTTGAAATTACCTTACGGAGCGGCACGGAGAATCTTGGACTAGCTGAAGAGCTCGTTAATCACGCGAGGGACGGTGCCGACGCCGGTGAGTTTTTGATCGAGGCCTTGGTAGGGAAAGACGAGTTTTTGGCTATCGAGGCCGAGCGCGTAGAGGATGGTGGATTGGAGGTCGCGCACGTGGATGGGATTGTCTTCGACGAAGAAGCCGAGTTCGTCGGTGCGGCCGATACTGTGGCCGCCGCGCACGCCGGCGCCGGCCATCCACATGGTGAAGGCTTCTTTGTGATGATCGCGGCCGTAGGTGTCGGTCATGACGCCGCCGCGCAGTTCGCGCATGGGGGTGCGGCCGAATTCGCCGCCCCAGACGACGAGGGTGTCGTCGAGGAGGCCGCGTTGTTTGAGGTCTTGGAGCAGGGCGGCGATGGGGCGATCGATCTCGCCGCACTTTTTACTGAGGCCGACGTCGATGGTATTGTCGCCGTTGCCGTGGTGGTCCCAGCCCCAGTCGTAGAGTTGCACGAAGCGGACGCCGCGCTCGACGAGACGACGGGCGAGGAGGCAGTTGTTGGCGAATGATTCCTTGCCGGGTTCGGTGCCGTAGGACTCGTGAATGTAGTCGGGTTCTTTCGACATATCGAGGGCGTCGCTGGCATGGATCTGCATGCGGTAGGCCATCTCGTATTGGGCTATGCGAGTGAGGGTCTCGGGGTCGCCGACTTCTTCGTAGCTGCGGCGATTGATTTCATCGATCGTATCAAGAATCTTGCGACGGTCGGAGCGGGCGACGCCCTGAGGGTTGTCGAGGTAGAGAATGGGGTCGCCCTCCGAGCGGCATTGCACGCCTTGGTAAACGGACGGGAGAAAACCGCTGCTCCAGGCGGCTTTGCCGGAGGAGGGGTTTTTACCGCCGGAGATCAGGACCATGAAACCGGGGAGGTTTTGATTTTCGGTGCCGAGGCCGTAGCTGGCCCAAGCGCCCATGGAGGCGTGGCCTTGTTGGGCATTGCCGGTGTGGAGGAGGAGTTGGGCGGGGGCGTGGTTAAATTGGTCGGTCTGCATCGATTTGATGAGGCAGACTTCGTCGATGACATCGCGAAAGTGGGGGAGGATCTCGGCGATCATTTGGCCGCTTTTGCCGGCGGGTTGAAAGCGGTGGCGGGGCGCGAGGAGGGAAGGGATGCCGGTGATAAAGGCGAAGCGTTGACCTTCGAGGAAGGACTCCGGGCAGTCTTTGCCATCGAGGCGGAAGAGCTCGGGTTTGTAGTCGAAGAGATCGAGCTGGCTGGGGGCGCCGGCCATGTGGAGGTAGATGACGCGCTTGGCTTTGGGGGCGAAGTGGGCGGGACGGATGCGCAGCGGGTCGGCGCTGAGGTCACGGAGTTCGCCGTTGGAGCCGAAGAGGTCAGAGCCTTGGGCCGAGAACCAGAGCGCACCGAGGCCAGCCACGCAGTCCTTGAGGAAGTGGCGGCGGGTGTGCTGCGTGAGTTGGTCGATGCTGAGTTGATCGCGGAGATTCATTGCTACTGGGGGGGCGGGGCGGTGGGGCAGGGTTTTTTAACCACGTCTATGAACAGAGTGAATGGTATGACATAGGACACTAAAGGCTTCGTCTACCGACTACGTGCTGGGGGGCCGACGCCTGGGGGATTTTTGAGGTGGGCCGAGGGGCAGGTTTTTTTACAGGAGGGAACAAGGGTAAGGGAGGGCTGACGGCGGTGAGGCAGGATGTTGTCGGGCGTAAAGCCCGACCCACGTCAGAGAGGGTTGGCACGGGGCACGGGAGGTTTTTTTACAGGATGGAACAACGGTAAGGGTGGGCTGGCGTGATGCGGCGGAGGGGCAGGATGTTGTCGGGCATAAAGCCCGACCCACGTCGGGGAGGGTTGGCGGAGGGGCACGGGCGGTTTTTTTGGGGCGGTCTGAGGGGCAGGATGTTGTCGGGCGTAAAGCCCGACCCACGGTGGGGCTAGGAAGCGGCACGGG
>Ga0209491_10001752_pt1 | contig 40900 bp, 44 predicted proteins | sample BON02_FD_187213 | JGI IMG/M metagenome (GOLD analysis project Ga0209491, IMG submission 187213) | Freshwater microbial communities from Lake Bonney liftoff mats and glacier meltwater in Antarctica - BON-02 (SPAdes) (version 2) | ecosystem: Environmental > Aquatic > Freshwater > Ice > Glacier... | reverse complement strand
CCTCCCACGGCACGACGGTGTCAATCTCGACCAGCGGGTCCTTCTTGGCATCCAGACTCGCGTAACGGTCCGAAAGATCGAAAAAACCCATCTGCGCCATCGCCGCATCCCCACCGCCAGTTCACTGTCCCACCATACCGCAGTGTGGGCGGTGGGGCAATTTATAGAGGTGCCCTCATGATCGATCTTGCCATGAAAAGCGCAGATCGCCGAGGGGCTATGAGATCATCCGGGATGGAACAGCTATTGGACAGATGACGTTCTATATAAGGTATCCGTCATACAACACACCCCCCAATCCCTAACAAACTCTTAATTCCACCCCCCTAACCCATTGGAATCCTTTGCGTCCCCCCAGCGTCCCGAGTCGAGACGCCTACCAATGCGGCGGCCTCACATCCGCCTCGCCAGACCCCCCATCCGCCTCCCGTCCCGCCTCGCGCTCCATCAACAGCCGCACCCGCCGGGTCAGCACATCAATCTCCCCCCCCTGCCGCGCCACCACATCCGACAGATCATCCACCGCCCGCATCAGATGCGCCAGTTTCTCTTCCACCGCTTCCATCGCCGCCTCCTTGCCCCAGCCTTCACCTTGCCCCGGCCCCCCCCATCCGCTACAGCACCCCAGCACAAAAGCGAAGGGCCCCGCGCAATGTCCACCGGCAAAACCTACCGCCCCAAGGCCGAAACGCCCAAAGGCTTCCGCGACTACTTCGGGGCCGAGGTCACTACCCGCAAAGCCATGCTCGACGCCATCACCGCCGTCTACCACCGCTACGGCTTCGACCCCTTGGAAACCTCCGCAGTAGAAACCGTAGAAGCCCTAGGCAAATTCCTCCCCGACGTTGACCGCCCCAACGAAGGCGTCTTCGCCTGGCAGGACGAAGACGCCGACTGGCTCGCCCTGCGCTATGACCTCACCGCCCCCCTCGCCCGCGTCGCCGCGCAATATCGCTACGACCTGCCCAGCCCCTACCGCCGCTTTGCCATGGGCCCCGTCTGGCGCAACGAAAAACCCGGCCCCGGTCGTTTCCGCCAATTCTACCAATGCGACGCCGACACCGTAGGCGCCCCCTCCGTCGCCGCCGACGCCGAAATCTGCGCCATGCTGGCCGACGCCTTGGAAGCCGTGGGGATCGAGCGCGGCGACTATGTGGTAAAGGTCAACAACCGCAAAGTCCTGAACGGCGTGATGGAAGTCGCGGGCCTGTCCGGCGACGACAAAGAAGCCGAACGCGGCATCGTCCTGCGCGCCATCGACAAAATCGACCGCCTCGGGCCGGAAGGCGTCCGCGCGTTGCTGGGCGCTGGCCGCAAAGACGACTCCGGCGACTTTACCAAGGGCGCTGGCCTATCAGCCGATCAAGCCGAAACCATCATGGGTTTCACCTCTGCAATCCGCGCCACAGGCACCGAAACCGTCGCTCGCCTGCGCGACCTCGTCGGGGCCTCCGCCATCGGCACCGAAGGCGTCGATGAGCTGGAAACCATCGCCACCCTCCTAGCCGCCCAAGGCTACGGCCCCGACCGCATCGTCATCGACCCCGGCGTCGTCCGTGGCCTCGGCTACTATACCGGCCCGGTGTATGAGGCCGAACTCACCTTCGAGATCCTCGACGACAAAGGCCGCAAGCGCCAATTCGGCTCCGTCGCAGGCGGCGGGCGCTATGACGGTCTCGTCAAACGCTTTACCGGGCAAGACGTCCCCGCCACGGGCGTCTCTATCGGCGTGGATCGCCTCCTCGCCGCCCTCCACGCCAAGGGCCGCGTCATAGCAGACACCGCTGGCCCCGTCGTCGTCACCGTGATGGACCGCGACCGCATGGCCGACTACATGGCCATGGTGGGCGAACTCCGCACCGCAGGCATCCGCGCCGAGGTCTATCTGGGCAACCCCAAAAACTTCGGCAACCAGTTGAAATACGCCGACAAACGCCAAAGCCCCATCGCCATCATCCAAGGCGGCAATGAGGCCGAAAAGGGCACCGTCATCCTCAAAGACCTCATCCTCGGTGCCAAGATCGCCGAGAACGCCACGCTGGAGGAATGGAAAGACCGCCCCGCCCAGGTCGAAGTGCCCCGCACAGACCTCGTCGCCGCCGTCAAGAAAATGCTGGCCCCATGAACCCCGCAACCCGCGCCGAGGCAACCCGCCTGCATGCAGCCCTGCTGGCTGCCGGTGCGACGGCCGTTGAGGCCGACATTCTGCTGCCCGCCGACACCCTGCTGGACCTGTATGGCGAGGATATCCGCGCCCGCGCCTATATCACCACCGACCCGCTGAATGGCGAGATGATGCTGCGCCCCGATTTCACCGTGCCCGTGGTGCAGGCCCATATGACCAGCGGCGCAGACCCCGCTCGCTACGCCTATATGGGCGAGGTGTTCCGCCGCCAGGACAGCCTGACCAACCGCGCCCGCGAATATATGCAGGTGGGGTATGAGGTATTTGACCGCAACGCCCCCCAAGCCGATGCCGAAGTCTTCGCCCTGTTCTCAACCCTGCTGAAAGACCTGAACCTGCGCCCGGCCACCGGCGATATCGGCATATTGATGGCCGCGGTCAAAGGCCTGTCCACCACCGACCGCCGCAAGGCCGCCCTGCAACGCCACATTTGGCGCCCCCGCCGCTTTCGGGCGCTCTTGGACCGTTTCGCGGGCCGCGCGCCCATTCCAACTGCCCGTGCAGACCTGCTGCAAAGACTTGCCGGTGACACGCCGCAAGCGCTGATCACCGCTGCAGGCCCGCTGGTCGGGTTGCGCAGCGCCGAAGACATTGGCGCCCGCGCCGAGGCGCTGATTGAAGACGCCAAAGCCCCCCCCATCGCCGCCCCCGAAGCGGCCTTGCTTTATGACCTTTTGTCGCTAGAGGCCCCGTCCAAAGCCGCCCTGTCCCACCTGCGCGGCATCAGCCCGATGCTGCCCGCCATCACCCCGGCGGTGGACAGGTTCGAGGCCCGGCTGGACGCGCTCTCGTCCAAAGGCATAGACGTGCAAACCCTGCCGTTTGAGGCGAGCCACGGCCGCACGACGTTGGAATATTACGACGGGTTTGTGTTCACCCTGCACGGCCCCAACGATCTGCCCCCCATCGCCAGCGGTGGGCGCTACGATGCGCTGACGGCGGTCTTAGGCGCAGGCCGATCCATCCCCGCCGTCGGTGGCATCATCCGGCCCGGATTGGTCGCCAGATTGCGAGGCAGCGCATGACCCTGAAAATCGGCGTGCCGTCCAAGGGGCGACTGATGGAAAAGACCTTTGACTGGTTCGGCGCGCGCGGCGTTACCATGGCCCGCACCGGCAATGAGCGGGAATATTCCGGCGCGGTTCAGGGCATTGACGGGGTCGAGCTGGTCCTGCTGTCAGCAGGCGAGATCCCGCGCGAACTGGCCGCCGGGCGGATCCACCTTGGGGTGACGGGTTCGGATCTGGTGCGTGACAAGCTGGCCGATTGGTCGGCGCAGGTGGTGGAATGGGCGGCGATGGGCTTTGGCCACGCCGATCTGATCATCGCCGTGCCGGTGGCTTGGATTGATGTTGATACGCTGGATGATCTGGACGCCGCCGCCGCCGCGTTTCGTGCGGTACATGGCCACCGGCTGCGGATTGCCACCAAATACCACCGTTTGGTGCGGGAATTCCTGATGCTTAATGGCGTGGCTGATTATGCGTTGGTTGATAGCCAAGGCGCGACCGAAGGCACCGTGAAAAACCTGACGGCTGAGGCGATTGCCGATATCACATCCTCCGGCGAAACCCTGCGGGCGAACCATCTGAAAGTGCTGTCAGATGGGTTGATCCATCAAAGCCAGGCCACCCTTTTTGCCGCACGCGGGGCGGATTGGTCAGCGCAGGCTAAGGCTGCGCTGGCGGGGTTGGGGGCGCAGCTGGGATTGCCCGCGCCGCAGATCGACGGCTGACCAGCGCCACGCCAAGGCCCGCCAGCGCCATGCCAGCCCAAGCCAAAGCTGGCATCGCCTCGCCCAGCAGAGGCCAGGCACAAAGGGCGGAGATCGCCGGGACAAGGTAGAACAGGGATGACACGTGCGCGACCTCTCCGGCGCGGATCATGGCCAGCAGCAGGCTCATCGCCAAGAGCGAATTGGCCAGCACCAGATAGGCCAAAGCGGCGATGAATTCAGGGGCCCAGTTAACGGTGTGATCCTCCAATACCAGCGCCAATGGCACGCAAACCGCCGCGCCGACGATGTATTGGATCAGGTTCGAGACCACCGGATGATGCCCCGCACCAAAGCGTTTTTCATAAAGCGTGCCACTGGTGATGCCCAGCAGCGCCAGCACCGTCAGCGCCACGCCATACGCGCTTTCCGCTTGCACCGCCGATCGGCCAAAAATTACCAAAGCTGCGCCGCCCAGCCCCAGCGCCAAACCGGCCCAAGCGCGGCGGCTGACCACCTCACCCAACAGGCGGGGGGCGGCCAGGGCGACCAGAATGGGTTGCAGGCAGACCACGATGGCCACGCCGCCCGCCGAGACTCCAGATTTGAACGCCAGATAGCACAGAGCGAAATAGATGACCTGAATCAGAAAGCCGACAACGGCGACATCTGCGATGCCACGCCGGGAGGGCCATTTGGGCCGCAGGATCAGCGCCAAGGGGGCCAGCACGGCGACAAGGATCGCATAGCGTAGCGCCAGAACGGTCAGGGGGGCAGCGTGCAAAACGGCAATCTTGGCCACGGCAAAGCCTGCGGACCACAAGATCAGGAACACGGCGGGGGCGGCGATCAGCAAGAAGGGGCGTTTGGACTTCATGCCGCCTTTGTGTGCTTAACCGCTGGAAAAGAAAAGGGCGCGCCGGTGGTCTGGCGCGCCCTTGGTTTCAACGATGATTGGCTTAGCCGTCGATGCGGATCCGCGCATTGCTGGGGTCAAACGGGCTGTCTTCAACCACGACTGCATCCCATTCCTGACGCAGCATTTTTACTTTCAGTTTGGTTCCCACCTCGGCCAAGGCGGCGGGCACATAGCCCATGCCGATCTGCTTGCCAAACGCTACCGAATAGCCGCCCGAGGTCAGACGCCCGACCTTGACGCCATCGACCAACAGGGCCTCTTTGCCCCATGGATCAGCGTCCGCAGGCCCATCAATCAGCACGGTCACGCATTTCGACCGGATGCCGGTTTCCAGCATCTTGGCCTTGCCGTTAAACTCTTTGCTGAGATCGACAAAGCGGTCCAGCGCGGCCTCCAAAGGCGTCGCATCGCGGCCCAACTCGTTGCCAAAAGCGCGATAGGATTTTTCCTGACGCAGCCAGTTTTGCGCCCGCGCGCCTACGGCTTTCAGGCCGTGCTTTTCGCCGACGGACCACAAGAGATCCCAGAGATAGCGGCCGAATTCGATGGGATAGTGCAGCTCCCACCCCAGCTCTCCGGTATAGGCCACGCGGACCGCACGGACGGGGCACATGCCCAGTTCGATGTCGCGGTAAGACAGCCACGGGAAGCGCTTGTTCGACAGGACGGTGTCTGGGTTGGCGTCTTTGACCAGATCTTTGAGCAAGGCGCGGGCGTTTGGCCCGGCGAGGGCATAGACACCCCATTGCGTGGTTACATCATGGATGTCGATGTGACCGCCACCTGCAGTGATAAAATCCTCGGCGGATTTCTTTAGGAAATCATAGTCGTAGTTGGTCCAAGCACCGGCAGAGATCAGGTAGTATTCATCCGTAGCCAGTCGCACGATGGTATATTCGGTGCGGGTGGTGCCGTGATCGGTCAGCGCATAGGTCAGGTTGATGCGGCCGACATTCGGCAGTTTGTTGCAGGTGAAATGGTCAAGGAAGGCCGTCGCGCCGGGGCCTCGCAGCAGGTGCTTGGTGAAGGCGGAGGCGTCGATGACGCCGACGGTATTGCGCACCGCTTCGGCCTCGGCCACCGCATAGGGCCACCATGCGCCACGGCGGAAAGACCGCGAGTCATGGTCGAAACTGGCGGGCGCGTCTTCGGGGCCGTAGTAGTTGGGCCGTTCCCAGCCGTTCACCTGGCCCATCTGCGCGCCCATGCCGATCTGACGATCATAGGCGGGGGCGGTGCGCAGGGGGCGGCAATCTTCACGCTCTTCATCCGGGTGATGCAACACGAAGACGTGGTTGTAGCATTCCTCATTCTTGCGCGCGGCGTATTCGGTGGTCATCCAGTTGCCGTAGCGCTTCGGGTCGAGGCTGGCCATGTCGATCTCGGCCTCCCCTTCGGTCATCAACTGGGCAAGGTAATGCCCGGTGCCGCCAGCGGCGGTGATACCGAAAGAGAACCCCTCGGCCAGCCACATGTTGCGCAGACCGGGGGCCGGGCCAACCAGCGGGTTGCCATCTGGGGTGTAGCAGATCGGACCGTTGAAATCGGCCTTTAGCCCTGCGGTTTCCGAGGACGGCAGGCGGTGGATCATCGACATGTATTCCGCCTCGATCCGCTCCAGATCCAAGGGGAAAAGATCGGCGCGGAAGCTGTCGGGAACGCCGTATTCAAAGCGGGCGGGGGCGCCCTTTTCATAGGGGCCAAGGATCCAACCGCCACGCTCTTCACGCACATACCACTTGGCATCGGCGTCGCGTAGTACGGGATGTTCGGGGTGGGTCTTGCGGTATTCGACCAGCATCGGATCGGGTTCGGTCACGATATACTGGTGTTCGACCACAACTGCCGGAGTCTTGATCCCCAGCAACCGCGCGGTGCGTTGGGCGTGGTTGCCGGTGGCGGTAACGACGTGTTCGGCGTGGATTTCGTATGTCTCTTCCGAAGGCACCAGATTGCCGCCCTGCTCGACCATGCGGGTGACAGATACGATCCATTCAGACCCGGTCCAGCGATAGCCATCGACCTGAATCTTACGCTCAAAGACCGCACCATGCTGGCGGGCCCCCTTGGCCATGGCTTGGGTCACATCGGCCGGATTGATATAGCCATCCTGCGGGTGATAGAGCGCGCCGACAAGGTCTTCGGTGCGCAAAAGCGGCCAGCGGTCTTTCATCTCTTTGGGGCTGAGGAATTCGTGGTAAACCCCGGCGGTCTCGGCGACCGAGGAGTAAAGCATATACTCATCCATCCGCGCCTGACCCTGCGCCATCCGCAGGTTGCCAACCACAGCAAAGCCCGCGTTCAGGCCGGTTTCAGCCTCTAGCGCTTTGTAGAAATCGACCGAGTATTTGTGGATATGCGTCGTGGCGTAAGACATGTTGAACAAGGGCAACAGGCCAGCGGCGTGCCAGGTGGAGCCGGAGGTCAGCTCATCACGCTCCACCAACATGGTGTCCCAACCGGCCTTGGCCAAGTGGTAGGCAATGCCCGTTCCAACTGCGCCACCACCAACAACCAGCGCCTTCACATGCGTCTTCATAGAACCTGCTCCCCGGAAATGCGTTGGCTCCTATCTGACAGAGCGCCACACGACCGGGCAAGCCCGCCCGACCCTATCCATCCGAAAACGACATGGTCGCACGCGGGCGGCGATCAATCGCCGTCAGAACCACCGCAGACTTTACGGGCGCCCACCATCTTGCAACTATCGTCGCCAAAGCCAGCCTTGGGCTTGGACGATTTCTTTTCCTTACCAGTGCCTTTGCGGATTGTGACGCCCGTGCCTTCGTCCTGCCCCACCCCCTTGGCGTGATCATCGGCCTTTTGCTGTTCTTCTGCCTGCTCGGTCGCAACAGCGGCTTCGGCGGCCTCTCTCTCGGCGGCTTTCTTCACCTTGGCCGCCGCCCTCTTTGCATCGCGTTCAGCCTTTTTCTGCTCGCGCTCTTGCGCGCGGGAAAGTTTGCCTGTGCCCTTTTCAGCTTCGCGCGCGGCGCGGCGTTCGGCGTCCATCGCCGAGGCCAGAACGATCACCGGCACCTCGCCCATGCCCACGACCTTGTCGATCACATTGGCGTTGATTGCGGGCACATGCAGCGTCTCAAAAAACGGCAGTAGGTCCATATCCGTCATGCTGCGCGTGGCCAGCACGCGAATCCAGATCTGGCTGGACACAGAGCCAAAGAAATAGCGCAGACCCGCCTCTTCGGGCAGCAGATCTTCGGTGAATTCCATGCCGCGCACAGTCATGAAATCGCTGCCGCTATACCGGGACGTGGTGAATTGCAGTTCCATCTTCAACTGGGTGGCGCCAAAGCTGGTAAAGATGAAATTCGGATGGCGCACGGCCTCGAACACCACCAGTTTCGGGCCGTTTGTATAGGTAAAGCGTGCCTCTTCAGTGCCATTTCCGCCGCGTGGATTGACCACGGCCGCGACATAGCGACTGGTCTTTTCATCTACGTTTTCAGGCATATAGGCGGCAATGTCGCCGGGTTCCGTGGGGCGAATGGCCCAGCCCTCGGGGGCTTTGGGCAGCATAGCGGCCAGTTCGGTGGGCATCTCTGGCGGGGTTTCAACACCCACGCCAATCGCCGCTACGCCGGGCACGATCCCGGAAATATACTCGCCAATCGAGACGCCATCACCGTCGCCCGTACGGGCAAATTTGTTCGCCATATAGAAGTCAAAAGCGAAATAGCCGCAGACCCCGATGACCGGCACCATTAGCTTTATCATCAACAAGATCATCCTTGCGGACATGGCCGAAAGCCCCCTTTTGGTCACCCGAAGCAGGGCAGAACATGCCCCTTTGACGCGAGGGATAGCCGACAATTGGGGCGGCGTTCGGGCAAGGGTTGGGCATTTAGTGGCGCATTCGCCCAAAGGTTACGGACAGCGCAAAGATTACTGCGGCGGCGACAATCACCGACGGGCCGGCTTGGGTGTCTTGCCACAAAGACAGCTGCAACCCGGCCAGCGAGGCCACGGCGCCTACCGCCACGGCGCCCACCGCCATGCCTTCGGGGCTGCGGGCAAAGCCGCGCGCAGCGGCGGCCGGGATGATCAGCATGGCTGCGATGAACAGCGCCCCCACCACCTTTAGCGCCACGGCCACCACCACCGCCAAAGCCAGCGTCAAGATCAGACGCTCGCGATCCGGGTTGATGCCTGAGGCATGGGCCAGATCCTCGTTCAATGTGGAGGTCAGCAGGGCCTGCCAGCGCCAGACCATCAGGCCCAGCACCAAGGCCGCGCCACCCCAGATCAGGCCCAGATCCATCCGTGTGACGGCCAGAATATCGCCAAAAAGCCAGCTTTGCAGATCATTGCGCACCTCTGGCAGGAAGCCCGCAGCCACCAGACCAAAGGCCAGTGCAGAATGCGCCATCACCCCCAGCGTGGTATCCATCGCCCAGCCCTTGGCGGCCAGCCATGTCACCGTAACGGCCATTGCCATCGCCACCACCAAGGTGCCCACCGCCACCGGCAGATCCATGGCCAAGGCCATCGCCACACCCAGAATGGCCGCATGCGCCGTGGCATCGCCAAAATAAGCCATCCGCCGCCAGACCACAAAAGACCCCAAAGGCCCCGTCGCAAGTGACAGCCCCACCCCCGCCAAAGCGGCCCGAACCAGAAAATCATCAAGCATGGGGGTGTCCATCATGGTGGTCGTTGGCACCATGGCTATGGGCATGGGGGTCATGGTGATCATGTGGGCCCGCATGGTCATGATCATGTTCATGCCGGTAAAGGGCCAGCGTGCCGCCAGTGCCCAGACCGAACAGGGCGCGGTAGGCGGGGGCCGAAGACACCACCTGCGGCGAGCCTTCGCAGCAGATATGGCCGTTCAGGCAAAGCACCCGATCGCTGGCCGCCATCACCACATGCAGATCATGGCTGACCATAAGCACCGCCACGCCCGTCTCGGCGCGGACCTCTTCGATCAGGCGATAAAACCCTGCCTCGCCGGGCTGATCCAGCCCCTGGGTCGGCTCATCCAGCATCAAGACTTGTGGGCTGCCCAAAAGGGCGCGCGCCAGCAAAACCCGCTGCAATTGCCCGCCCGACAGGGCCGCCAGCTGCAATCCGCCGCCATCCCCCATCCCCACCCGCTGCAAGACCGCTGCGGCGTCAGCATCGCTGACCCGCACCGGCAGGGACAAAAACCGCCGCACCGTGATCGGCATTGAGCGGTCAATCTGCAACCTTTGCGGCACGTAGCCCACTCGCAGCCCCACCGCGCGCAGCACTTGCCCGCCCGCCACAGGCAGTATGCCCAAAAGGGCCCGCAACAGCGTGGATTTGCCCGATCCGTTGGGGCCAAGAATCGTCACGATCTCGGCCCGGTCGACCCGGATCGACACGTCGTGCAGCACCTCTGTAGCACCTAGCCGGACGCAGATATGACGGGCTTCGATCAGGGCGGGCGCGGTCATGCTTTGCCCCTTTGGCAAGCCGGGCACAGCCCCAGCGCCTCGATGCTGGCGCGTTCAACGATAAAACCGACGGCCCCCGCGGCGGCGTCCAAAGCCGCGCGCACAGGCGCCGCAGGGGCTTCGGCCACGGCATCGCAGCCCCGGCAAATCAGGAAGGTGGGGGCGTGCGCCTCTCCGGGGTGCATGCAGGCGGTAAAGGCGTTCAGCCTTCGGACACGATGGGCAAAACCCTGCTCCACAAGGAAATCCAACGCGCGATAGGCGACTGGTGGTTGGTTGCCAAAGCCCTCGGCGGCAAGCCGTTGCAGAACATCATAGGCTCCCAAGGCACGGTGATCTTCCAGCAGAATCTCCAGCACCCGGCGGCGCACAGGCGTCAGGCGCGCGCCTTGGCCTTTGGCAAGAACCTCCGCCCGGGCCAGCACATCGGCGGCGCAATGGGCATGGTCATGCTGGGCAAAGGCCATGCCTGGTTGCGTGCAACCGGGGCAATGGTCAACCGGGGAATGGGGATTGTGCATCAAAGCCTCTTGACGTGTTATGATATAACATTCATATGACCCAACAGATCAAAAGACCATGGGGCTCTGATGCGTTATATCATATCACTTCTGCTGACCAGCACCGCCGCAATGGCCGAGGTGCCAACTGTGGTGACCGACATTCCGCCCGTGCATTCGCTGACTGCCGCCGTGATGGGCAATCTGGGCGCGCCGGTGTTGCTTTTGGACAGGGGGGCATCGCCGCATGATTTTCAGTTCCGGCCCAGCCAGATGCGGGATGTGCAGGGGGCCGATCTGGTGATCTGGATGGGGCCGGAACTGACCCCATGGTTAGAAAAACCGCTGGCGGCGCGGGCCGAAGGTGCGGCCCTGCTGGGTCTTCTGGATGCGCCAGGAACATTCCTGACAGAGTTCTGCCAAGCCATGGAAGCCACCGAAGAGGCCGCGCAGGATCACGGCCATGATCATGCGGCAGAGGCGGGTGAAGACCATGCCGACCACTCTGGTCACGACGACCACGATCATTCTGGCGTCGATCCCCACGCCTGGCTGGACCCGGCAAATGGCAAGCTGTGGCTAGGCCTGATTGCCAATGCGCTTTCGGCTCAAGACCCCGGCAATGCCGCCACCTACGCCGCCAATGCGGCCCGCGCCGCCACCGCCATCGATGTGGCAGAGGCCAAGGCCACCGCCCTTCTGGCCCCGACAAAGGCCCGCCCCTTTGTCGCCTTTCACGATGCTTACGGTTATTTCACCGAGCATTTTGGTCTGAGCGTGGCGGGAACCGTGTCGCTTGGCGATGCCGCCTCTCCGGGCGCGCGCCACTTGGCCGAATTGCGTGAGACGCTGGCGAATGCCCCGCCCACTTGCGTCTTTCCCGAGGCGCAACATGATCCGGCCTTGATTGCGCAACTGGCCGCAGACACTGGCACCACCTTGGGCCAGTCGCTGGATCCGGTTGGATCAACGCTTGAGCCGGGGCCGGATCTTTACCCCGCGCTGATCGTCACGCTGGCCAAAACCATCGCCGCTTGCACGCCCTAAGCGCTTGACCCAACAGCAAAGCCGCGCCACCACTGGGGGATGATCAACGCGCCCTCCCCCTCTGGCCCGACAGCCTTCGGTCACACCCTGACGGGCGAAAGGGTTGATCGGATCACCCTGTCGGACGGCCAGCTGACCGTCTGCCTGCTGGCCCTTGGTGTTACCTTGCAAGGGCTGTGGCTGACAGGTGTGCCCCATAGCCTGACGCTGGGCTGCGGCACAGTGGCCGCCTATCAAACAGCCGGATCTTATCTTGGCGCGCTGGTTGGCCCGGTGGCCAATCGGATTGGCGGGGCTGAGGCCACCATCAACGACCGCTGCTGCCAGTTCGCCGCGAATGAGGGCACCAATACCCTGCATTCCGGCCCTGATGGTTTGCACAACCGGATCTGGCACTTGGCGGATTACGACGCCACTGCTGCTACTTTTACCCTGTCTTTGCCCGCTGGCGACAGCGGCTTTCCCGGCAACCGCCGGATCAGCGCGCGCTACAGCCTGCATCCGAACGCCACCTTGCGGCTGGAGATTTCCGTCATCACAGATGCGCTTACGCCGATCAGTATTGCCGATCACAGCTATTGGAACCTTGACGGCACTGGCGATTGGTCAGGCCATAGCCTGCAAATCGCCGCGGATCACTGGTTGCCTGTCACGGTGCAAGGACTGCCGACCGGGGCGCGGATGCCCACCATCGCTGAGATGAATTTTGCCCAATCCCGCACCATCCAACCCGGCTCCCCCGCGCTGGATCACAACTTTTGCCTTGCCAACGCCCGCCGCCCGCTGACCTTCACGGCCCGCCTGACCGGCGCCTCTGGTGTGACACTTGCGCTGTCCACCACCGAGCCCGGCTTGCAGATCTATGACGGCCGCAGTCCGATCCGCCCCGGCGATGTCCCCTATGCCGGTCTGGCGCTGGAACCCCAAGGCTGGCCCGATGCGCTGCATCAGCCCAGCTTCCCCAGCATCCTTGCAAGCCCCGCAAGCCCCTATCACCAAACCACCCAATGGCAGTTCAGCCGCACATAGCCGACCTGCATTTGCCCTTTTGGAAATACTCCGGTGGTCTGGGGGGCTGCCCCCCCGCCGATGCCTCAGATCAGCCCCTCGGCCTTGAAGAGGGCCAGCACATCCACTTCTGGCCGGGCGCCGATATGGCTGATGATCTCTGACGCGGCAACATTGCCCATCCGGCCACAGCTGGGCAGGTCATGCCCCTGCGTCAGGCCCCAGAGGAAGGCGCCCGCAAACAGATCGCCCGCCCCGGTCGCATCCACGATCTGCGTCGGCTTGGCCGGCACATGCCAGCTTTGCCCGCCCGACAGCACATGCGCGCCATGCTCGCTGTCGGTGCAAACGACGATCTTCACCTCAGCTGCAGCCTGCGCCAAAGCCGCTTGAAAATCGGTGGTCTGATACATCGACAGCATCTCTGTCCGGTTGCAAAACAGCAGATCCACATCGTCATGGATCATCCGGCGGAACGCGTCGCGGTGACGGTCCACACAGAACGGATCAGACAGGGTGATCGACACTTGGCCGCCCGCGCCCTTGCAGGCCGCAATCGCCTTGGCAAAGGCCGCGTGGCTGTCAGGCCCGTCAAAGCGGTAGCCCTCCAGATAGATCCAATCCGAGGCCGCCATCATGCCGGGGTCAATGTCCTGCACGGTCAGAAATTCGGTGACGCCCAGATAGGTGTTCATTGACCGCTCGCCATCCGGGGTCACCAGAACGATGCAGCGCCCGGTTTCCTGCACATCGGTCTTTGGCGCATAGGTGGTTTCATAGACCACCCCTTGCGCCCGCAGATCATGTGCGAAAATCGCGCCCAGCTGGTCATCCTTGACCTTGCCGACATAGGCACAGAGCCCACCCAGAAGGCCGAACCCCGCAATGGTATTGGCCGCCGACCCACCCGAGATTTCCTGCGCAGCCCCGATCCGCTGATACAGATCAACCGCGCGCGGCATATCAATCAGCTGCATCACACCTTTTTCGATGCCTGCCTGCATGAGGAAATCATCCTCGGCCCGGGCCAGAATATCGACCATCGCATTGCCGATGCCCACAACCTGATACTTTTTCATGCGTTCTCTCCGACCTTCTCTTCATAGAGGCACCATTCCGAGATCGGGCAGATACCGCATTTGGGTTTGCGCGCGACGCAGATATACCGCCCGTGCAGGATTAGCCAGTGATGCGCGTGCATCTGGAATTCGGCGGGCACATTGTCCTCAATGGCGCGTTCAATCGCGGCCTCGTCACGGCCCACGGCAATGCCGGTGCGATTGCCGACGCGCAGGATATGGGTATCCACGGCTTGGGCGGGCTGGCGAAACCACATGTTCAACACCACATTCGCCGTTTTGCGACCCACGCCCGGCAGGGTGACCAGCGCGGCGCGGCTGGAGGGCACTTCGCCGTCGTAAACATCTATCAACCGCTGGCTTAGTTTGATGACATTTTTGGCCTTGTTGCGAAACAGGCCGATGGTCTTGATATGCTCAATCAACGCCTGTTCGCCCAAGGCAACCATCTTTTGCGGGGTATCAGCCAGCTTGAACAGACCCGCGGTGGCCTTGTTCACGCCCTTGTCGGTGGCTTGCGCGCTTAGCGCGACGGCGACCAAAAGAGTGAAGGCGTTCACATGGTCCAACTCGCCCAAAGGCTCCGCCTCCGCCTCGCGGAACCGGGTGAAGACCGCGCGCATCGCGCCATAATCCAACTGCTTTACCATCTGCCTTTTCCACCACACTCAGCGCCCCGCCACAAGTCGCAGGAATCGGGTCGCGCAAGCCCTGCCCGCGCCTTAGGTTGGGCGGTAAGGAGACCCAAATGACCGACCAATCCCCCGGCTATCATTTCAACGTCATCGTCCGCGCGTTGGCCGTGATTGACGAAAGCCCCCCCGGCCTGACGCTGGAAGATCTGGCCAGCCGGATGCAGATGAGCCCGGCGCATTTTCAGCGCACGTTCAGCCAATGGGTTGGCGTCTCGCCCAAGAGGTATCAGCAATATCTGACCCTGACCCATGCCCGCCATTTGCTGGCCGAACGCCACACCACCCTTGCCGCCGCGCATGAACTGGGCCTGTCGGGCACCGGCCGTTTGCATGATCTGTTCGTGACATGGGAGGCGATGAGCCCGGGCGATTACGCCCGCGGCGGTGATGGCTTGACCATCCGCTGGGGTTGGTTTCCCGGCCCTTTTGGCCCTGCCCTGATCATGGGCACCGACAAGGGCATCTGCGGCATCGGCTTTGCCGAAACCCCCGGTGACGTGGCTGCGATGCAAGATCTGACCCGCCGCTGGCCAAAGGCGCGTTATATCGAAGACCCGGGCGCGCTGGCCCCTTGGGCCGCCGCCGCCTTCAGCACTGGGCAAGACGGCACTGCCCCCCTGCACCTGATCGGCGCGCCGTTTCAGATCAAGGTCTGGGAGGCGCTGCTGGCTATCCCCTCCGGCCATGTTACCACCTATGGCGATATCGCCACGGCCATCGGCCACCCCTCGGCCCACCGGGCCGTGGGCACCGCTGTGGGCCGCAACCCGATTTCCTTTCTGATCCCCTGCCACCGCGCCTTGCGCCGCGACGGGGGCTTGGGTGGGTATCACTGGGGCCTGCCGCGCAAGCGCGCTATGCTGGCATGGGAAGCCGCCCGCACCGGGCTTTAGCCCCGAACACGCGGTTTTGACCGTTTTTCCCGTCGGCAGAACCCCGCGCATCTGGCAAGGCCTCTGTCTTGTGTCCTGCGGAGGTGATATAAAATCGCGGAACCCGGCAGAACACGGGTCAAAGAACTCCGGCAAAAAACGAGCATCAAGATGATCAAAACTCCGCTTATTCTGGCAACCGTCGGCCTTCTGGCCCTTTCCGCTTGCGTCGATCCGAATGCCTATCCCAATGATCCGAACGCCCGCCAAAAACAGGGCATCGCCCTTGGCGCGATCACCGGCGCTGCGCTTGGCGCGTCTTCGGGCGGTGACAACAAGCTTGGCAAAGCTGCCATTGGCGCGGTTGCGGGCGGCATCCTTGGCGGCGCCATCGGCAATTCGCTGGATCAGCAGGCCGAAGAATTGCGCGGCTCACTGTCGTCGAATGTTGGCGTCACCAACCGGGGCGATTATCTGGTTGTGAACATGCCGCAAGACCTGCTTTTTGCCACCGACAGCGCCTCTGTTCGATCGGATCTGACCTATGATCTGAAGACGGTGGCCGCCAGCTTGCTGAAATATCCCAATTCCCGGATCGAGGTGATCGGCCATACCGACAACTCCGGTTCCGCCGCCGATAATCAGGATCTGTCGCAGCGCCGCGCGGTTTCCGTGGCCAATGTGCTGCGCGAAAGCGGTGTTCCAAATGGCCGGATCCAGGCCTTTGGCCGGGGCGAGGATGCGCCGGTGACCACCAACCTGACGCCCGAAGGTCGCGCCCAGAACCGCCGGGTCGAGATCATCATCCGCCCACAGGGCTGACGCCTTTCCAACCCACGCAAAGGGGGCCGGTGTTCCGGCCCCCTTTTCCATTGCGTCTGCAAGGAATTGACCATAATTTCAAACCAATATTCTTAGCCACTACTGCGAGACGGCCATGCCCTTTCTGAAAGTCACGCCTGAAAAACTATCCTCCTCGGTCGTGCGACAGATCGAAGAGTTGATCCTGCGCGGCATCCTGCGCCCCGGGGAACGCCTGCCGGCAGAGCGTGAATTGTCTGACCGGCTTGGCGTCTCGCGCCCCTCCTTGCGCGACGCCATCGCTGATCTGTCAGACCGGGGCCTGCTGACCAGCCGCGCCGGGTCTGGCGTCTTTGTGGCCGAGGTTCTTGGATCTGCCTTCTCGCCCGCCCTGACGCAGTTGTTCGCCAGCCATGACGAGGCTGTCTTTGACTACCTTGGCTTTCGCCGCGATATGGAGGGGCTGGCGGCAGAACGCGCCGCGCGCTTTGGCTCTGACACCGACCTGAAGGTGATCGCCGCTATCTTTACCAAGATGGAAGCCGCCCACAAAAAGCGCGACCCGGCTGATGAGGCCGAACTGGACGCGCAGTTTCACATGGCCATTATCGAGGCCAGCCATAACGTCATCATGCTGCATATGATGCGCTCTATGTTCGATCTTTTGCTCACCGGCGTGTTCTACAACCGCCAGATGCTGTTCAAAAACCGCGTTACCCGCGACCTTCTGTTGGATCAACACCGCGCGATGAACGCCGGCGTTCAGGCCCGCGACCCCGCCGCCGCCCGCGCGGCAATCGAGGCGCATATCAACTTTGTCGAACAATCCTTTCACGAAGTCCTGCGCGCGGACCGCAATGAGGCCATTGCCCGCCAACGGTTTGAAAAGGAAATGGCCCGCTAGACCCTGCTGGCCCAAAGCAAAAGCCCCGGAGCCATCGCTGGTTCCGGGGCTTTTTGACATAATTCAATCGCAAGATCAGTGCAGCTTGGCCTCAACCTGCGCAATCGCATCGTCGATCGACGACTTGGCCGAAGCCGCCGTCGCCTGCTTGGCCAGCACATCGCCCGCCGCGGCAATCGCGACCGAAATCGCCCGCTCGCGCACTTGCTTGATCGCGGCGGCTTCGGCGCTGGCGATCTGCTCTTCGGCCCCGGCAAGACGCCGCGCAATCGCCTGCTTCAGATCGGCCTTGGCCTGGGCTGCGGCGGCAAGCGCCTGATCCTTGGCGTTGGCAATGATGCGGTCGGTCTGCTCGGCCACTTCCTTTTGCTTACGCTCGTAAGACGCCAAAATGGTCTTGGCCTCCTCGCGCAACGCCCGCGCCTCATCCAGATCGGATTTGATCTGGATGGCCCGTGCGTCCAGCATGCCGGTGATCTTCTTTGGCACGCCTGCATAGATCAGAATGCCGATGAACAACACAAAGGCGATCAGAACGACGAAGTTGGTGTTTTGCAGGCTGAAAAACGGGCCAGAGGCCGCCATCGCCGGGCTGGTTGCCAGCGCGGCGGGCAGTGCGAAAAGAACGGAAAGTTTCTTCATCGCCCTACCCTTTCATCCGTGCAGCAACCGCTGCCGTTACGTCCTTGGCCTCAGCAGCGCCGCCCAAAGCCAACACCAATTCGCGGGCGGTGTCTTTGGCAACGGCGTCTACCGCATCCATTGCGCCAGCGCGAATTTCGGAAATCGTCTTTTCCGACTCGACTGCTTTGGCTGCGATTTTCACGTCAGCCTTGGCAATCTCGCTATCCAGATCTTTCTGGATATCGGCCTTTGACGCCGCGACGATCTTGCCCGCCTCAAGCCGCGCTTTTGCCAGCGCTTCGTTAAAGGCTCGCTCTGCGTCCACTGCTTTTTGCTTCAGCTCTTCGGCTGCGGCAAGATCATTGCTGATCGTGCCCTTCCGCTCTGCCAGAACAGCGCCGATCCGTGGCAGCGCGATGGTCTTCAAGATGAAGAACATCGCCACCAGCGTCACCAGCAACCAGAAAATCTGGTTCGGCATCCACTCAACGCACAGCTGCGGCATGCCAATGGCACCGCCATGTTCGTTGACGCAGACGCTCGCCATTCCTTCGACGATTGGTTCACTCGCCATCTTTGTCCTCCACCGGACCCATCATCATGTCGGGAAGGCGCCTGTTGCCCAGCGCCTTTCCGTCTTAAGATATCGGATGTTGAATCAGACCGCGAACATCAACAGCAAAGCAACCAGGAACGAGAAGATGCCCAGTGCTTCGGCGAAGGCGATGCCGACGAACAGGTTGGCCATCTGGCCGGGGGCTGCCGACGGGTTGCGCAGGGCGCCCGACAGGAAATTGCCCGCGATGTGACCCACGCCGATACCGGCGCCGCCCAGACCGATACAGGCCAGACCTGCGCCGATGAACTTGCCCATCTGGGCGAATTGTGCTGCTGCTTCGAGTTCCATGGATATGCTCCTTGAGAGATGGAAATGATTAAGGGTTGTCCGGGCCTTAGTGGTGCGCTTCGCCAACGGCGTCGCGCAGATACACACAGGTCAGAATGGTGAAAACGTAGGCCTGAACCGAAGCCACAAGCAGCTCCAGCCCATAGATGCCCGCGATGGCGATGATCGGCACGACCGATGCAACGCCCATGGCGCCTGCAAAGCCCGCGAACACCTTGATGACGGCATGGCCAGCCATCAGGTTGCCGCCAAGACGAATGGAATGTGACAGGGGGCGCACGAAGTAAGAGATCACCTCGATCATCGCCAGGATAGGGCGAAGGGCCAAGGGCGCCGAAGACACCCAGAACATCGACAAAAAGCCAATGCCCTTGCGGGCAAAGCCCACCAAAGTCACGGTCAGGAACACCAGCATCGCCAGCACGGCCGTCACGGCGACATGGCTGGTGGTGGTAAAGCTCATCGGGATCAGGCCAAGGATGTTGGCAAGGAAGATGAACATGAAAAGGGTCATGACATAGGGGAAAAACCGCGCGCCTTCGTGGCCGACGACTTCCTCAACCATGTTGTGGATAAAGCCGTAGAACAGCTCTGCCACCGATTGCATCCGCGAGGGCACGATGCCGCGATGACGGGTGGCCAGCACGAACAGAACGATCAGCGCCAGCAAGGCGATGCCCATCCACAGGGTCACGTTGGTTGGCGTATACCAATGAATCGGGCCATCGCCGATCAACGGTTTGACGATGAACTGATCCATCGGATGGATCGCCAGACCGCCCTCAACGTGTTCTTCGGTGCCTGTCGCCACGTCCTAGCCCCTCTCACGATCTGCAGCCTGCGCTGCCGTCTTTTCCTGTATTTGCCGCGCGGTACCCAGCATCGTCTTCACACCCGCCGCAAAGCCCACCATGGAGAAAATTGCCAGGAAGACGGGCAAAGTGCCAAACAGCACATCCAGCCCGTAACCGATGCCAACTCCGGCCAGTATGCCGGTCGACAACTCGATCACCATCCGATAGGCAACCTCGCCCTGCGAGAACCCTTTTGCCATCTGGGTGCTTTCCGGCTTCGGCTTTCCTTTTGCGGCATGCAGACGCTTTTCCAGCGCGCGCAGTCGTTCAGGATCGAGTTCCGAAGCCATTCAGGCCCCCTTCCAGCGGTCTGCGTCGTTCTAGGGGCGAGACAGCACCGAGTCAAGTCGGGATAAGGCGACCAAAAATCCGCCCAACCATATGTATTATATCATATTTTTTAATTCCGATCATACCGTGCAATGCGCAAAGAGCCGACCAACCCAACACAACCATATTCAACCCATCGGTTGACAATCCCGAAGCCTCCGGAATAGTCAGCCGATGTCCCGCTCCGCGCCCCTCAGCCTTGATACCGTCTTCGCCGCCCTTTCGGACCCAACCCGGCGGGCGATCCTGTCGATGCTTTTGGAAGACGACATGGCCGTCACCGACGTGGCGCACCCGTTCGGGATCTCGCTGGCCGCCATCTCCAAACACCTTGGCACCCTTGCCGATGCAGGCCTGATCACCCGTGAGCGGCGCGGTCGGGTGACCTGGTGCAAGCTGGAGCCGGACGCGATGCGCAACGCTACCGTCTGGATGCAGGGTTTCGGCCAGTTCGACCCGGTTGATCTGGACGCCTTTGAGCGGTTTTTGGAAGCCGAGCTTCCTGTTGCTGACAGTGAGACCTGACCCCAAAGCTGCCTCCGGCGGGAGTATTTTCAAAAGGGCAATGGAAAGACATTCCTTCTAGGTTTGCCCTTTTCCAAATACTCCCCGGGGGTTTGGGGGCAGGATGCCCCCATCGCCGGCAGATCAGGGCGCGAACCAACCCGCATAGGTCTTGCGCAATTCGGCCTTTTGCACCTTGCCCATCGTGTTGCGCGGCAAAGCATCGACCACAATCGCCGCTTTGGGTTGTTTATACCGGGCCAAGCGGTCGCTCAGGCCCGCCAGAACCTCGGCAGGGTCAAGAACGGTTCCGGGTTGGGCGACCAAAACGGCAAAAACCGCCTCTCCGAAATCGGCATGCGGCAGGCCGACCACGGCGCTTTCCAACACGCCCGGCTGGGCGTCCAGTTCTGCCTCCACCTCTACCGGATAGACATTGAACCCACCCGAGATCACCAGATCCTTTGCCCGGCCCACGATCTGCACATAGCCATCGGCATCCTGCCGCCCGATGTCGCCGGTGATGAACCAGCCATCTGGGCGCAGCTCTTCCGCCGTCTTTTCCGGCATCTGCCAATAGCCCGCAAAGACATTCGGGCCGCGCACTTCGATAACGCCAGCCTCCCCGGGTGCCACCTCTGCCCCGTCCGCCATGATCCGCAGCTCTACCCCCGGCAACGGCAGGCCAACGGTGCCCGCCCGTCGATCGCCCTCATAAGGGTTTGAGGTGTTCATATTCGTCTCGGTCATCCCGTAGCGTTCCAGAATGCGGTGCCCAACCCGCGCCTCAAACCCGCGGTGGGTCTCGGCCAGCAAGGGGGCCGAGCCCGAGGTGAACAGCCGCATCCCCGCCACCAAATCGCGATCAAAGCGCGGATCGTCCAGAAGCCGGGTGTAGAAGGTGGGCACGCCCATCATAACCGTCGCCCGAGGCAGCGCCCGCACCACCACGTCTTGATCAAAGCCGGGCAGGAAAATCATCCGCCCCCCGGTCAGCAGGCTGACGTTCGAGGCCACAAACAGCCCATGGGTGTGAAAAATCGGCAGGGCATGCAGCAGCACATCAGCATCGGTGAATCGCCACAGGTCGGCCAGCACCTGCGCATTCGACAGGAGGTTGCCGATGGTCAGCATCGCGCCCTTGGATCGCCCTGTCGTTCCCGATGTATACAAGATCGCCGCCAGATCATTGGCCGTACAGGGCGTGGCGGTTAGCGTCTCAGACTGCCCCGCCATCGCATCCGCCAAAGTACCAGCCCCAGCTGCGTCCAATGTCAAAAGCTTAGCCCCGTGGGTCTTGGCCAACGGCCCCAAGGACTCCGCCTGCTTCGGGTTACATATCAGCACGCGCGGCGTGGCGTTGACGACAAAATACTCCACCTCGGCCGCCGTATAGGCGGTATTCAGTGGCAAGAAGACTGCGCCCAAAGCTACCGCCGCCCCATAAACCGCCAGTGCCATGGGGGATTTGGCCGCTTGCACCGCCACGCGGTCGCCAGCCGAGACGCCCACCGCCTGCAACGCATGGGCAGTCTGGGCGATCATCCGAAAAAAGGCATCGCCTGAAATTTCAGAACCGTCAGCCAGCTGCAACAGCGCGCTGGACCGGTCGGAAAGTGGGGCGAAAACTGCATCAAACAAGGGGTTTGCCATCATCTGCTCCACTTCCCTAAGGGGCGTTTGCTTTGCATCAAGGCCCCAAGTTTGCACTTATCCCCGGAAACAGTCTGTTCGCAAATCGGCAAACAAAGCCCCGGTTTCATCCGCCCCGCGCCACAAACCTGCCGCGCTTGAGCGCGATCCTGACCGCATCGGAACACAGGAGATCCCCATGACAAAGGCAATGGACGCCCTTCGCAAAATCGGCCTGCTGAGCGCCAAAGCGCCAGAGCCGCTGACGGTCTTTGACGCAAGGCTGAAAAAGCTGGGCGGGGTGCGCCATGTTCGCGTGGCACGGGCCGTTCTGTTCAAAACTGAACCGTCACATTCGGCAACCTGAGCGCGCCGACAAGATCACGCAACTCCTGCCGGGCTGCGATGTTCGACAAGTTCAGCTGATCAACGCCGGTATCTTTCAGATCCAGCAGGGTCAGGCCGCGCGGAAACAGTTCTCGAAAGATCACCCGCTCGGAAAACCCGGGCGAGACACGAAAGCCGATCCGGCGCGACAGGTCTTCCAGCGCCGCCCCAACCTTTTTCTTGTTGTGCATCTGCTGCGCGCCCAGACGGTTGCGCAAGACGATCCAGTCAATCGGCTTCAGCCCGGCTTGCGCGCGCAACTGCCGCGCCCCCCAGACCATCTCGGCATAGATCGACGGGCCTTTGACGCGGCCTGTCTCGGCATCAATTCGGGCCAGCAGATCGAAATCGATGAAACTGTCATTCAGCGGCGTGATCAGCGTATCGGCCAGCGAATGCGCCACCTGAGACAGCCGGGTATGGCTGCCCGGGCAATCGATGATGATGAAATCATTTACCGGATCCATGGCCGACACCGCCATGGTCAGCCGCTGGTCAAAGGCATTCTCGCCCTGCGTGAGGCTGGCCGGGTCGCCCTCGGGCAATTCGCGGTAGTCAGGACTGGGTAAGGTAATGCCCGATTTGGCCATCCAGGCCCGGCGGTTTTCCACATAGCGGCCAAAGGTCTTTTGCCGCAGGTCCAGATCCAGCGCCCCCACGCGGTGCCCCATCCGTGCCAGCGCAGTGGCCACATGCATGCAGGTGGTCGATTTGCCCGACCCGCCCTTTTCGTTGCCGACAACGATGATATGCGCCATGCCCCGTCCCTTTTTCAGTTTCCGCCCGTTCGGGTGGTTGCCCCGCTATTAAGCGGAAAGCCAAGTCTGCGGCAACCCCGCGCCGATCATCGCCGTGCCAACCCCGGGGCATTAATGGAAAAGGGCGCGCCTTGCGGCACGCCCCCTTTTTCGCGATGCGGTTGGATCAGAAACCCAGACCGGCATACTTGTTCTTGAACTTCGACACACGGCCGCCAGTGTCCATCAACTTGGCCGACTGCCCGGTCCAGGCCGGGTGGGCCAAGGGGTCGATGTCCAGCGACATCACGTCGCCTTCCTTGCCCCAGGTGGACTTGGTCTTGTAGGTCGAGCCATCGGTCATCTTGATTTCGATGACGTGATATTCGGGGTGAATGCCCTCTTTCATCTCTCTGGCTCCTCTTATTTGGTTTTGTAGGTGGTGTCTTCGGCGATACGCGCCGATTTACCACGGCGTGCGCGCAGATAGTACAGCTTGGCGCGACGAACGCGGCCGCGGCGCACCACTTCGATCGAATCGATGTTGGTCGAGTAGAGGGGGAACACCCTCTCCACGCCTTCGCCAAAGGAAATCTTGCGGACGGTGAACGAGGCGGAGATGGTAGCGCCGCCCTTGCGGCCGATCACAACGCCTTCGTAGTTCTGCACACGCGAGCGGGTGCCTTCGGTCACCTTGTAGCCGACGCGAATGGTATCGCCAGCCTTGAAATCGGGGATGGTTTTCCCCAGCGAGGCGATTTGTTCCGCCTCGATCTGCGCGATGAGATTCATGCGCTTTCTCCTATTGCCTACGGTTTTTTCCGTAGAGGTGATGCCGCGCTATAGCTCTTGGTCTTCAATCGGGTTCCTTGCCGTTTCAGGCAAAGCCCGCCAGAGATGGCGCCTGCTTTTTTCGAATTCCGCCCCGTTGCGATGACCCCGTCGAAGAAGACGGGCAAGCAAAAGGAATCGGGCCCAAATGACCATGCGGCCCCGGACTGAGTGTCTATAGGCGCAAGGGGCAGAGCGGTCAAGGGTTGGCCGGGTGTCACGGCAGGTGCAGAGCATGAATTTTCGGCGAAAATTCATGGCCAGGTTCGGGCGTTTGTCAGCGCTTTGGTTTGGGGCTGTTGGCGGGGTGCGGAGCCCAAAGATCAGGGCGCCGCTCAGCCGTCAAAGCCTCGGCCTGCGCGCGGCGCCATTTGGCGATCTCGGCATGGTTGCCTCCGGTCAACACCGGCGGGATCTCTCGCCCTTCCCAGACTGCGGGCCGGGTAAATTGTGGATGCTCCAACAGCCCGTCAGAAAAGCTTTCCTCAACCGCCGAGTCGGCATTGCCCAAAACACCGGGCAGCAACCGCACTACGGCGTCCAATAGGGCCTGCGCCGCGATCTCGCCACCGGTCAGGACGAAATCGCCCAAGGACACCTCTTGCACCCCGCGCGCATCCAGCACGCGTTGATCTACGCCTTCGAACCGTCCGCACAGCAGGGTGATCCCCTGCCCCGCCGCAAAGCGCCGCGCCATCGCCTGATCAAAGGGTTTTCCGCGTGGCGAAAGATAAATCACCGGCCAGTGCGCGGGATCGCTATCAGCGCCCGCCATCGCAGCCCCCAACGCGCGATCGACGACATCGGCCCGCAAAACCATGCCAGCGCCACCGCCTGCGGGAGAATCGTCCACATTGCGATGTTTGCCTTCGCCAAAGTCCCGCAAGCCAATGGTTTGCAGGGCCCATACGCCCAGATCCAGCGCCTTGCCCGTCAAGGACAGGCCCAACGTGCCCGGGAAGGCATCTGGGAAAAGGGTGATCACGCGCGCCTGAAACGCGCCCCGCACTTGAGGCGGCTCAGCCATCAGGTCGCGCGGCACGGCACTTGCCCGAATGGACAAGCGGCCATGGCTTTTGGTTTTGGGAACGGGGCTTTGGGCCGGGGTTTCGGGTGTCTCTTCCATGATCCCGGCTTATCGACCGGAATCCTGTCTACATCAAGACGGCTGCGCAGCAGTAGTGCGCCGAACAGCCATCCGCGGTGTCGCCATGCTCTCAGGGCGCGGCGTAAGAGCGGCCAAAAGGGTGGCGCAATCGCTTGTAAGTTGTCCGGGCAAGGGCAAGGCGGCCAGCGCCTCGATCCGGGCACGGTCGGGGAATTGCGCGCGCCGCTCGGGCATAATCCGGGCCAGGGCCGCGGCACGAGGCAACAACACTTGCAACAGGCGCTGATTCAGGCCCGCAGCCAGAAAGGCGGAGCGCATCGCCTCGGGTGCCGCATTAGACGCAAAAATATCGGGATCGGTGGCCCAGACAATCATCGCTTCGCGCAAAGCGCCATGCTTGCCCGGGGCCAAAGCCAAAGCCGTGGTCAGCCCGGACAGAACGGCCCATGCGCCGCCATCTTCCAGCGCGTCTTCCAGTGCCGGGCCTGTTTCGGTCAACGAACAGTCATCAGCCAAAGCCAACAGGCTTGCCACCTCTTCTTCGATAGTGGCGGTCAAGACGACCGGATGCACCTCACGGGACCGGGGATAGAGCACTTCATCAATTGTCACACCACTTGCCATTGCCTTTTCAGCATTCCAGACGGTGCGGGCCAAAGGCAAAGCGGTAAAGGACAGGGCCAGCGGCAAGATCGGTGTGAACAAAGGCAAAGCGCCCGCGACGCCGCCGATGCCTCGGCCAATCCCGAACAAGACCGCAACAAGCAGGATCTGCGTCAGCACTTGGGTCAGGGCAGCGGCGAGGCTTTTGCCCTGGAACCATTCTGCATTGGTTTGTGGCCACTGATGCGGGTGCAGAACAATCAGCCAAGCGACGAACAAGGTGACAAAAGGCGGCAACATGGCCCAGCCAAATCCGGCCATACCGGCCAGCAATGGCCCCATGTACAAAGCCATTGTTGCCACCTGAAGCAGCTTGAGCCGTATGAACATCCCGTTTTCTCCGCTCTTTCAAAAGGAAACGGTTTGCCGGGCTCCAGTTTTGAGTCAGATCACTCCAACCCGTCCGGAATATCCACAACCAACCAACCTTTCGCCACATCTACAACGGGAACGTTAATAAGGGTAAATGGCAAAAGCAGGGCAGATTTGCGGCCATCTGCGCGAATTTCAAGAATGTCACCCGCCCCATGGTTGCAAACCGCCAGAACCGCGCCGATGGTAACCCCACCGGGATCGCGTACGGCCAATCCGACAAGGTCGGCATGGTAGAATTCATCGTCTGGCAAGGCCGGAAGGCGGCTTCGATCTGCGTAAAGATCGACCCCCTTCAGGGCGTCTGCCTGCTCTTTGGTCTCAACCCCAGAGAGGCGTGCGCCCAGGCCACCCGCCACAGGCCTCGTCAACTGGGGGGAGAAACTGCGGCTGCCATCTTTGGTATAAAGCGGGCCATAAAGGGCAATATCGGTCGCCTCGGTGCAAAAGGATTTCAGCCGAACCTCGCCATTGACGCCAAAGGCGCCCGCGATGGCACCAACACAGACGCGGTCTTGCGACATTGAAACCTCCTGTTGCGGCAGAAAAGGGGCAGCCCCTGCGGCGAGGCTGCCCGGTCAGATCACTCTTCGGCAGCGGCTGCCGGAGCTTCGGCAGGTGCCTCAACTGGTGCTGGTGCTGCGGCACGGGCGGCTTTCTTGGCCGCGCGCTCTGCCATCTGTTTGCCGGGAATGGCCGATTTGGCGTTGTTGCGAACGGCCTTTGGGCGGGCGCCAGCAGCTTCGAGGAAGCGAGCAACACGGTCGGTTGGCTGTGCGCCCTGGCTTAGCCAATGGGTGACGCGTTCCAGGTTCATCACAACGCGGGCTTCGTCATCCTTGGCCAAAAGCGGGTTATAGGTGCCCAGCTTTTCCAAAAAACGGCCATCGCGCGGCATACGGCTGTCGGTGGCAACGATCGAATAGAACGGGCGCTTTTTGGAACCGCCACGGGCAAGACGAATTTTCATAGACATCGGGTAGTCTCCTTGGGTTTGGCTTGGGTAGGATGGGCAATATTGCCCATCCTACGGGTTGGTTATTTCTGTAGTTTCTCGTGATGCCTGATGACTTCTGAGATGATGAAGGTCAGGAATTTCTTGGCCAGATCCGGGTCCAGATCGGCGGCTTTTGACAACTGCTCAAGCCGCGCCATCTGATCGGCCTCACGCGCCGGGTCTGATGGTGGCAGCGCGTGGCTGGCCTTTAGCCGCCCCACGGCCTGGGTCTGCTTGAATCGCTCGGCCAGCGTATAGACCAGAATCGCGTCCAGCCGGTCGATGGCCTCGCGATGGGTTTTCAGCAGGCTTGCCGCTTTGGTCGCTTCGTCCATCGGACCCCTCACTGTTGGATCTGCGTCATGTGTCATTGCAGGGCCTCCGGTCCGGGATGGCGGAAGATGCGGCTTTTGCCGAACATCGCATGCTCAAAATCGCCGGCATGGGTGCAGCCCAACCGCAGCGCCAGCGCTTCTGACCGCGTGTTGCCCTCGGCAATCAGGGAAATCGCTGTGGTCCAGCCCAAGGTGCCATAAGCATAAGCTCGCGCGGCAAACGCCGCCTCGTGCGCCAGCCCTTGGCCCTCGGCCTCAGCCGCCCAAATCGACCAGCCCAGCTCGCGCTCCGGCCAGCCTTCGGGGAACCATGGCCCGGCCATGCCAAGCGCCTTATCCGTCGCAAGATCTGCCAGAATGAACATCGAATAGCCGCGCAACACCCAATGCCCGGTCAGATGACCAAAGCCGCGCCACGCCTGTTCGCGCGCCACCGGCCCGCCGATATGGCGCGACCGGTCGCTGGCCATGAACGCGGCAAAAACCTCGTAATCGGCCGCACGCGGGCCCCGCAGCCGCAGCCGCGCGGTTTCAATCACGGGAATGCCCGTCAACGCAATCATGCTGCCACCTTTGCCGGGCCCGGGTGAAGATAGACCATCTCTGTGCCATGCGTGACGTTTTGATAGGTCCGCTCAAGAACCGCGCCCATGCGCTCGGCCAAAGCCACAGAGCGGTGATTGCCCGGAAAGATATTGCTCGACAAGGCCTGCATGCCCATACCAGCGTAGGCGTGCGCGCGCACGGCAAGGGCGGCTTCCAGCGCATAGCCCCTGCCCTCGCCATTGCGGAACATCACCCAGCCCAGCTCCGGCTCCGGCCAGCCCTCAGGCTCCCAAAGCCCGACCATTCCAACGGTTTCACCGCCCTTGGTCTCAACCATCCAGAACCCGAACCCGCGCAGGGCCCAATGGCCAATCATACTGGCAAACCAGCGCCAGGCTTCGGTCCGGTCCTGCGGCCCGCCAAACCCCTTGGACCGATCCGCATCGGCGTAAAAGGCCGCAATCGGCGCGAAGTCGTGTTGTTCCGGCCCGCGCAGGCGCAGCCGTTCGATTTCCAACAAAGGCGCGGTGGTCAGGGTCATGCCGCCCCCCGCAGATCATGGCGGATCACCACGTCGCCGGGATCAATGCCGGGATAGGCCGGGTCATTCACGATTTTACCGCCCAACCGCAGGCCCAGCGCGATGGAGCGCGCATTGCCCGGCTCGATGATCGAGGTTAAATCAGGCCAGTCAAAGCTGCCGCGCACCCAGCGCAGAACGGCCTCGGCGGCCTCAAACGCGATGCCCTGGCCTTCGGCTTCGGGCACCACGAACCAGCCCAGTTCGGGTCCGGGGAAATGGTCGGGGTGATAGAGGCCGACTTCGCCGACATAGGCGCCTGCCATCTCGACTGAAAAGGCGCCGTAGCCGCGCAAGGACCAGCAGGCCGCATCACCAGCCCAGATATACCATGCGTCATTGCGAGACTTTTCGCCGCCTTCCCACACCGCGCGGGGGCTGGCGTGGAAATCGGCGTGATGTTCAAAATCATCAAGCCGGGGCGCGCGCAGCCGCAACCGTGCGGTCCTAAGGACCGGTACAAGGTTGGAAAGCTGCTGCACGGCGTTTGACATCACAAGATCATTTCTTCTTCATCAAACCCGACAGGCCGGAGGGCAACGAGAGCCCGCGCGGCATGCCCATGCCGCCGCCCATACCGCCCAAGCCTTGCTGCATGCCCTTGGCGGCCTCTGCCAGCTGTTCGGGCGTCATCTTCGATGGGTCAGGCATGCCGCCCTTGCCCATGAAGGACTTGATGGCTTGTTTCATCATGCCACCCTTGCCCATCTTTTTCATCATATCGGCCATTTGTTTGTGCTGCTTCGCAAGGCGGTTCAGATCGGCGACCTCTAGCCCCGCGCCTGCCGCCACACGCTTTTTGCGGCTGGCCTGCATCAGATCGGGGTTGGCGCGTTCGCGCTTGGTCATCGACTGGATCAGCGCGATCTGACGCTTGAGCATGCGGTCATCAAACCCGGCATCTTCGGCCTGCTTGGCCATCTTGCCCATGCCCGGCATCATGCCCATCAGGCCCTGCATGCCGCCCATCTTCATCATCTGTTCCAGCTGCATCTTCAGGTCGTTCATATTGAACAGACCCTTTTGGAAGCGCTTGGCCATCCGCTCGGCCTGCTCAACCTCAAAGGTCTCTTGCGCCTTTTCGACCAAGGCGACGATGTCACCCATGCCAAGGATACGGCCCGCAACGCGCTCGGCCTCGAACACCTCGATGGCATCCATCTTTTCGCCAAGGCCGACAAAGCGGATCGGTTTGCCGGTGACAGCGCGCATCGACAGCGCGGCACCGCCGCGACCGTCGCCGTCCATCCGCGTCAGGACAACGCCAGAGATGCCGACTTTGCCGTCAAACTCTGCCGCGACGTTGACGGCGTCCTGGCCGGTCAGGCCATCCACCACCAACAGCGTCTCACGCGGGCTGGCGATGTCGCGCACGGCTTGAATTTCATCCATCAACACTTCGTCGATGTGCAAACGGCCCGCGGTATCAAGGAAGACGATGTCATAGCCGCCCAAAGACGCCTGAGTCTTGGCGCGTTTGGCGATCTGAACCGCTGTCTCGCCCCTGACGATGGGCAAGGAGTCCACGCCGATCTGCACGCCAAGGATGGCCAACTGCTCCATCGCAGCCGGGCGGTTGGTGTCCAAAGACGCCAGCAAAACCTTCTTGCAGTTCTTTTCCTTGAACCGCTTGGCCAGTTTGGCCGTCGTGGTGGTCTTGCCCGAGCCTTGCAGACCCACCACCAGAATGGTTGCGGGCGGATTGTCGATCTTCAGCGCCTCGGGCGCGTCATCGCCCGCCAGCACCCGGATCAACTCATCATGCACGATCTTGACGACCATCTGGCCAGGCGTGACCGATTTGGTCACCGAAGCACCCGTGGCCTTGGCCTGCACCCGCGCGATGAAGTCGCGGGCAACGGCCAGCGATACGTCCGCCTCCAGCAAGGCGACCCGCACTTCGCGCAGGGCGGCGATCACATCGTCTTCAGACAGCGCACCGGCCTTGGTCAGACGGTCGAAGACGCCACCAAGGCGTTCTGACAGGCTTTCAAACATCGGCGCACCTCTTGGTTGTTTGCCCCGATATGGGGCGGCGAAGGCCATGAAGCAAAGCGGAACAGCACCCGTGGGCGCAACGCGCTGACGGATGGCGATCCCGGGCTTTGCCCATGGGACCGGAAGCTGATGCCTCCGGGGAATGATGGGCGGATACGCTGCGTGAGGGGCAGAGTCAAGTCTGCGGGCTACAGCCCTTGGGCGGCAAACCAGTCGCGCAACCCCTGCACCTTGGCCGCGTGCCAGCCCGGCGGATCGGTCAGGGCAACCCAGCCATCCAGATAGTGCCGCGCGGCATAGACATGGCCGTGGCCTGCCTTGGTGGTGGTGGCTGTCATCATATCAGTCAACACCTGCACAAAGGTCACCACTGGCACCCACCGCAACTCTGGCGCGACATCAGGGCCGCGCGGGCCGGTCATCCAGACTGGCGCGCGGTAAAAGCTGGCCGGTTCAAAGAACGCAATCGCATCAGAGGGGTATTGCAGATAGATGATCCGCATCGGCCCCCAATCCGCATCTGCCACTTCGGTCGTGTTGGTCTGCGTGGTAAAGCGCACCAAAGATCCATCACGAAAGCGCGGCGACCAAGCGGGCGTGCCCTTATCCCGGGCCGCAATGAATTGCGGCCAGCGCAGGCTTGCAAAGGGCGGCCCCACCCAGAACGCGCCATTCGGCGGATCCCCGATCACCGTGGTGAAATCCAGCGAGATGTCAGAGTTCAGCGCCCCAAGGCTAAGCCCATGCAGGTATAGCCGGGGCCGCGCCTTGGGTGGCAACTGCCGCCAATGGTCATAAATGCGGGCAAACACCTGACGCGCGGTGTCATGCCCATATTCAGGTTCCACCACCAGCGACAACCAACTGGGCAGATAGGAGTATTGCACCGAGACCGAGGCCACATCGCCGCCCCACAGAAATTCCAGCGGCGCAACAGAGGCCGGATCAATCCAGCCCGTGCCCGTTGGCGTTGCAATCACCAAAATCTGCCGATCAAACGCGCCAATGCGGATTGCTTCGGCCAAGGCAATATCCGCGCGCGCCTCTGGTGTATCGGCACTGTTCAGGCCCACATAAACGCGCAGCGGCTCTATGGCCTTGGCCCCGGTCAGCGCGGCGATCGTGGCAGCATCCGGCGCGGCCTGCACCCGGTCACGCCCCGCAGCCCCCAAAGATTGCCAACTGACCAAAGACGCCGCCGCTCCTGATTTCAGCGGATCGGCGGGTGGCTGATCCCCCGGCGGGATCAGCGCATCTACAGCCGCATAGCCTGCATCCATCGCGCGCAACGCGCCTTGCAACAACAGCCCATTGCCAACGGTCCAAAACAGCGCGGCCGCAGTCGCCATACCCAGCACCAGCGCCACGCGCGGCGGCACCACCCGGGCCGACCTGTTTGCCGCAATCACCGCAGCACGGCGGAACAACCGACCCAACAGGATCAGCACGCCCGCCACCGCAAGCCCTGTGCCTGCGATGATCACGGGCCGTGCGGTTTCCACCGCAGGCATCTCAACCGCCAGCCGCACGGCGTTTTGCCAGCCCGTCACCCGCATCAAGCCATAAATCAGCACCGCCCCTGCCACCGCATTGGCCGCCAGCCGCAACCGCCGCCCCTGCCGCGCGGGCAGCCCCAGCCACAACCACAGCGCCACGGCCCCCGCAACCAACCCATAGACCAGCGCAAACCCAACGCCCGCAACAGCGCCCTGCAACAGCCCACTGCGCGGGATCAACGACGGCGTCAGGGTCAGCGTGAAGGCCGCCGCCGCCAGCACCAAAGCAATTGGGGTTAGCAGCGATAGAATCGGGCGGTCTGTGAAACGGTTGGGCATGGCGATCTCCGTTGAGCCGCAGACAGGTTTGCAAGAACGGCCGTGCGGGTCAATCTTGGCCGTGCGCCGTTCGACTACACCGTCAGGCTACATGCGGTCGCCGTAAACCCCATCACAGGTCGTGCGCTGATTGGAACAGGCGCCGCGCACCCAGGCCGTGGTCTGCCCCAATGCCATCCAATCCTGCGGGCTGTCTTGCAGCACGTCAAAACGGATCTGCACCCAATCCCCGCTGCAGCCCAGAACGGCCTGCGCAAAGGGCCATCCCGGGGCCGTCCGGGCAGTATAGACCACGTCTGACTCTGCATCAGGTGCGGCGAAACCTAGATCTGTCTGCGCGACAAAGCGCACATAGGCGCCGTCGATCCAGCCCTCTGGCCCGCCCGGGCCAATGCCATCAATGCCCGTCACACCCACAATCCGCACCCAGCCATCCTTGGCCTCGGCAATGGTGAACTCTGCCCCCAACCCGTCGTCATCGGTGCCTTTTTCGCCCGGCAACAGGACGCCCAAGACCGGACTGCCAATGCCCGGCGCCTCATGCACCGCGATGCTAATCCCCAGATTTCCAACGCTATAGGCCGGGATCGCGCAAGCCTCCTGCGCCAAAGCGGCCATTGGCAAGGCCATGGCAAAAGCAGCCGCACAAAGGCCGGGCAAGAGACGGATCATCGGGCATTCCTTGGCAAGATCTGCGGTCAATTTGGCAGACCCCATGCCCGCCGCATAGTCTGGCATTCCTCCCCGCTTGCAACCGCCCCACATTTCGCGCCTGATGTGCATCAGCGCACATAAGGGGCCAAGATGCAGAACTGGGATGAGCTTCGCACGGCCTATCAGGTCGCCCGGCGCGGCACTGTTTCGGGTGCGGCAGAGGTTTTGGGCGTGCACCATGCCACCGTCATCCGCCACATCGACGCGCTGGAAACCTCGCTTGGGGTCAAGCTGTTTCAACGCCACGCCCGCGGCTATACCCCCACCGAAGCGGGGCGCGATCTGCTGACCATCGCCCAATCGGCGGATGAGCAATTCGCCCAGCTGGCAAATCGCATCAAAGGTCAGGGCGAGACGGTTCAGGGCGAATTGATCGTCACCTCGATCTCTGGCCTGTCGGATCTTTTGGTGCCGGTGCTGGCCGGGTTTCAGGCCCTCTGGCCCGATGTGATGATCCGGTTTCTGACCGATATGCGCCTGTTCCGGCTGGATTTCGGAGAGGCCCATGTGGCGATCCGCGCCGGATCCGTGCCCGAAGAGCCTGACAATGTGGTGCAGCCCTTGGTCCAAATGAAAACCGCCCTTTACGCGGCCCCGTCCTATATCAAGATCCACGGCCTGCCCGAAACCGAAGCCGATCTGCCCCGCCACCGCTTTGTCGTGGCCGATGGCGATGCGATCCGCGCGCCTTATCACCGCTGGCTGCAAACGATTGTGCCGGACACAGCACTGACCTTTCGCGCCTCGGAACCCGCCGCGATCGAGCGTGCTTTGCGCGACGGCGCGGGCCTTGGCTTTTTGCCCGCCTACAAAGCGCATAACGACCCCGGTCTGGTGCAGATTCTGGCCCCACGCCCGGATTGGGAAGCACCGTTGTGGATTGTCACCCATGTCGATCTGCACCGCACCCGTAAAGTGCAGGCGCTGCTGAGCCATCTGAAAGACAGCTCCAAGGCATGGCCGCAATGCGTCTGACGGGGGCGGCTGCCGGGCATGCCGCCATGCTGGGCTTTTCGGCCTTGGTCGCAGGATCGTTCAGCCTTGGCGCCATTGCAGCGCCGCATGTTGACCCCGGTGTCATCTCGGCGCTGCGCTTTGTTGTGGCGGCGCTGATCCTTGCCGCTGCCGCCCGCGCCGCCGGGGGCGATCTGCGCACGCCGTTGCGCCACGCCCCGTGGCGATGGCTGGTTTTGGGTGGGTTGATGGCGGCCTATTTCGTCTTGATGTTTGAAGGGCTGAAGACCGCCCCTGCCATTTCCACCGCCGCCGTCTTTACCCTGACCCCGATAATGGCCGCAGGCTTTGGCTGGCTGTTCTTGCGCCAACGCCTGACCGGGCGGATGACCGTGGCGCTGACTTTGGGCGCGGCCGGTGCGCTTTGGGTGATCTTTCGGGCCGATCTGGGCGCGCTGTTGCGGTTTGAAATTGGCCGGGGCGAAGCGGTCTATTTCTGGGGCTGCGCCTGCCACGCCGCCTATACCGCGCTGGTGCGCAAGTTGAACCGGGGTGAAGGCCCGCTGGTCTCTACCTTTCTGACCATGTCGGCCGGGGCGTTGGTGCTGTTCGTCTGGTCAGCCCGCGCAATCCTTGCCACTGACTGGGCCGCCCTGCCCGCCATCGTCTGGATAACACTGGCCTATGTTTCCATCGCCGCCACTGCGACCACGTCCTATCTGGTGCAATTCGCCAGCTTTCGGCTGCCTGCGGCCAAGGTCATGGCCTATACGTATCTCGTGCCCTCATGGGTCATCCTGTGGGAGTTGGCGGTGCATGGCACCCTGCCGCCCGCATTGGTCGCGGGCGGCGTGGCGTTGACCTGTGCAGCGCTTTGGATGCTGCTGAAAGACTAGTTGAAGGCGCAGCCGGCCTTGATCCCCAGCTTGCTGAAGATGAACGCTGCCGGGCATTTTCCGGTGAACGCCGATTGCAGCAGGTTCGCGCCGATGAACACGGTCAGCCAGACGAAATGGGGCGAGACCCAAGTGGTCAGCGCCACCGAGATCAGGATCATCACACCGGCAAAGGCAAAGATTGTACGGTCTAGGGTCATTTTAGTCTCCTTGGGTTGAAGGGGCGCTGCAGAACACGCGGTAGATCGCAGGGATCACCAGAACCGTCAGCAGGGTTGACGTCAGAAGGCCGAAGAGGAGCGAGATCGCAAGCCCCTGAAAGATCGGGTCGGCCAGGATCACCACTGCGCCAATCATCGCGGCAATGGCGGTCAGCAAGATGGGTTTGAAGCGGATCGCCCCCGCTTCGATCAGCACCGAAACAGGCACTTGTTTGGCGCCCTCTGGCACCGCATGCCGGATGAAATCGACGAGGAGGATAGAGTTGCGCACGATAATCCCGGCCAGCGCGATAAAGCCGATCATCGAGGTGGCAGAGAACGGCGCACCGAACAGCCAATGGCCCAGCATGATGCCAAGGAAGGTCAGTGGGATCGGTGTCAGGATCACCAAGGGCAGCCGGAAAGAGCCGAATTGCGCCACGACAAGGATATAGATTCCCAAAAGGGCGATGCCAAACGCCGCCCCCATGTCGCGGAAGGTCACAAAGGTCACCTCCCATTCGCCATCCCAGAGAAGGGTGGTGACGGTTTCATCCTCGGGCTGGCCATTCAGCGCGATGACGGGCTTGGTGCCGATCGCCCAATCCATTGCGTCCAGCGCATCCGAGACCGCCAGCATCCCGTATAAAGGCGCCTCGAAATCCCCGGCCAGTTCCGCCGTTACCATCTCGATCGCACGGCCATTGTGGCGGAAGATCGGAAAGCTGGCGGCTTCTTCGCGCACCTCCACCACATCGCCCAACTCTACCACTCCCCGCGCGCCGGGGATGGTGTTGGCGGGGATGGGCGTGGTCAGGAAAGACGGGTCCATCACCTTGGCCGATTTGGGCAGGCTGATCTCTAACGGGATCGGATGCCGCCCGTCGCCGCGATGCGAATAGCCCACCGTTTGGCCGCCGTTCAAAATGGCCAGCGTGTCGAACACGTCTTGTTCCTGCACGCCAAAGAATTCCAGCTGATCGGTGGAGATCGTTACCCGCAACCGCCGCGCCTGAGTGCCAAAGCTGTCATCGACATCGACGATAAAGGGCACGGATTCAAACGCCTGCCGGATCTTGGTCGCCGCTTCGCGCCGGGCCTCTGGCGTGGGGCCATAAACCTCGGCCAAGAGCGTGGCCATCACTGGCGGGCCGGGCGGGGGTTCGACCGTTTTCAGGCTGGTGCCCGCAGGCAAAGACAGCCTCGCCAACTGGCCCCGAATATCCAAAGCAATTTCATGGCTGCTACGATCGCGGTCAGATTTTGCGGCCAGCAGGATCGACACTTCGCCCAATTGCGGCTCTTCGCGCAGGAAATAATGCCGCACCAAACCGTTGAAGTTGAACGGCGCGGGCGTCCCCGCATGGGTCTGCACCGAGATCACCTCTGGCAGCGCCAACACGATCCGCGCCACATCCTGCGCCACGCGGTCGGTGGCCTCTACGCTCGCGCCCTCAGGCAGATCGATCATCACCGCCAGTTCCGATTTATTGTCAAAGGGCAGCAATTTCACTGTGACATCGCGGGTATACAGCGCGGCAAGCGAGCCGAAGGACAGCACCGCCGTAATCAGCAAAAACGAAAGCGCCCGGCCCTTTGAGGCCAGAATAGGCCGGGCCACAGCCGCATACATCCGCCCCAAGGCCCCACCCGGATGGCCATGCGCCGCGTCGCTATGCGCCGACATATCCGCCCGGCCCGCAATCTTGACCATCAGCCAAGGCGTGATGATCACGGCGACAAAGAACGAAAAGATCATCGCCGCAGAGGCATTCGCCGGAATGGGCGACATGTACGGCCCCATCAGCCCCGAGACGAACAGCATCGGCAATAGCGCCGCAACCACGGTCAGCGTGGCGACAATCGTCGGATTGCCCACCTCTGCCACCGCATCAATCGCGGCTTGCGACCGCGACCGCTTGTCGCCCATTCCCCAATGCCGGGCGATGTTTTCGATTACCACAATCGCATCATCCACCAGAATCCCGATGGAAAAGATCAGCGCAAACAAGGAAACCCGGTTCAGCGTGTAGCCCATGATCCATGAGGCAAACAACGTCAGCAGAATGGTCACCGGAATGACAATCGCCACCACAATCGCTTCGCGCCAGCCAATCGCCAGCCAGACCAGAATAATGATCGACACCGTCGCCAAGGCCAGATGGAACAACAGCTCATTGGCCTTTTCATCGGCCGTCTCGCCATAATCGCGGGTGATGGTGACCTGCACGGAATCCGGGATCAGCCCGCCTTCCAGCGCATGCACCCGGTGCAACACCTCTTCGGCCACCACCACGGCATTGGCCCCCGCCCGCTTGGCCACGGCCAAAGTCACGGCGGGGCTGTCGGTCACCCGGCCGTCGGGATCCTTGGCCACCATCCGCACGATATGATCCGAGGTATCAGGCACAAAACTGACGTCCGCCACGTCCGAGACATAGACAGGCCGCCCATCGCGCGTGGTCAACAAAAGGTTCGCCACCTCTGCCGGGGCCTGCAAGGTTTCCCCTGCCACCAGATCAATCTGCTCTCCGCCATCGCGGATCTTGCCAGTGTTCAGCGTGCGGTTCGCCTGCGCCACCTTGCCCGCCAACTGCTGCAAGGTCACCCCATACAGCGCCAACCGGTCCGGGTCGGGCGCGATGCGGATCGCCTCGGACGCCTCGCCGACAATATAGGTCAAGCCCACCTCATCGGTCTTGGCGATCTCTGATTGCAACACGCGCACCAGCCGGGTCAGGTCGTTGGCCGAGACCTCTGCCCCCGGTGCCGCCGACAGGGTCAGCGCCAGAATTGCCACATCATCAATGCCACGCCCGATCACCAAAGGCTCTGGAATCCCAACCGGAATCCGGTCCAGATTGGCGCGGAGTTTTTCATGGACGCGCAGGATGGCGTCTTCGGGCTTGGTGCCAACTTTGAAGCGCGCCGTCACCATCACCGCATCATCGCGAGTCTGGCTGTAGACGTGTTCCACCTCATTGATCCCTTTGACAATAATCTCCAGCTGCTCGGTCACCAGCGGCACGCCATCCTCGGCGCGCAGGCCTTGGGATTGCACATGGATATCCACCAAAGGGACCGAAATCTGCGGCTCTTCCTCACGCGGCAAAGACACCAAGGCCACCAGCCCCGCCGCCAAAGCGGCCAGAATGAAAAGGGGCGTCAGGGCAGAGGCGATAAAGCTGCGGGTCAGCCCGCCAGCAAGGCCCAAGGACGGGATTTTGGGCGCGTCACTCATGGTCAGCCCCAACCCCAACCCCGGCAGCGGCCAAAGCGGCAGCGGCATCGGTTTCCACCCGATCGCCCGATTGCAACCCGGTCAGCACCTCAACCATCGCGGCCCCGTCAATGAAATGATGCTCGCCGATCACCACGGCGCGCAGGGCTATGCCGTGATCAGCCACAACTCCCACATAGTCCAACCCCTGACGGGTAATAACTGCCGCCAAAGGCACTGCCAAAGCGGGTCGCTGGCCGACCGGCAAACGCACCAAAATCCGCGCATCGACAAAGGTGTCGGGCAAGCCCTCGACGGAAACATCCGCCACAACCCGGCCATTCTCGATCAGGGGATAAATCCGCTCCAACCGGCCCTCCTGCTCACCCTCCGGGCTCTCAATCACGATGGTATCGCCTTCGTGCAGGGCCATTGCATGCCGCTCTGGCACCGCCAGCCGCAGGAAAATTCCGCCGCCTCCCAAGGTTGCCACAACTTCGCCCGGCATCACCACAGCCCCCACGGCCACCGGCACCGTCAGCACCCGACCATTGGTCGGGGCCAGCACCGTGCCTTCGGCGGCCTGCTGGGCAATCACCGCGCGCTGCGCGTCCACGGCCGCGATCTGGCCTTTCAGCACATCCACTTGCGTGCGCAGCGCATCCAGCCGCTGCACCGTCGTCACCCCGCGAGACAGCAGATCCTCGCCGCGTTGCAACTCCAACTCGGCATTGGCCAATTGGGCGTTCAGCGAGTCCTTCTGCGCATCCACCGCTGACAGCTGGAAATCCAGCTTTTCATCGACGATCCGCCCGATCACATCGCCCGAGGCGACCAGATCGCCCTCTTTTACCGCCAGCGCGACCAAAGTGCCGCCCAACCGGGCGCGGGCGGGCAAGCGGTCGCGCGCCTCAACCCGGCCAAAGACGGCTTTCCAATCAGTCACCTGAACCGGGGCCAGGGTTTGCACCTCGGCCCGCAGAGGCAGGGCCAAAACTGAAAGGCAGATCGTAAGGGCCAGCACAAAGGGGCTATGGTTCCGCATCATCGTGATATCCAATCCTTTTGCCGCCCGAGTCCGGGCGATCTGCCGCCCCATTGCTACACCTTCATATATTCATAATTATGCATTTGTAAATATCCCAAGCGCAGATTCCAGCGGACTTTTCCCCTTGAGAAAATCCTAAAATCTTCGAGAACAGCGCTTTCCTGTGGATTGGTCGAATTATTGACATGTTTTCTGGGCACACCCGGACCGATCCAGCGGGGCAGCTTTCACGTCAAACAGTGCCCGTCTGAACCTTAGAATGAGTGACCTGATGCACCACCAGCCTGTCCATAAATCGCGCCCCGCTGACGGCGGGTCGGGCGAGTTTCCCTCAATCGACGCGCTGCGCGCCATGCAGTTGGAGCGGTTGCAGCGCAGCATTCGCACCGCTTATAGCGGCAATGACATCCAGCGCCGCCGGATGGACGCGGCTGGTGTGCATCCCGATGATCTGCGCCGTCTGTCTGATCTGGCGCGCTTTCCCTTTACCACCAAGGCCGATCTGCGTGAGGCTTACCCCTTTGGCCTCTTTGCCGTGCCGCGCGAACGGATCGTGCGGCTGCATGCCTCCTCCGGCACCACTGGGCAGGCTACTGTCGTCGGCTATACCACGCGCGATATCGACACTTGGGCTGAGGTGATGGCCCGTTCCATCCGCGCCGCGGGCGGGGTTGCGGGTGATATCGTCCACAACTCGTTTGGATATGGGCTGTTTACCGGGGGCATGGGCTATCACTACGGAGCCGAGCGGCTGGGCTGCACCGTTGTTCCTGTGTCAGGCGGGATGACCGAACGTCAGGTCACTTTGATCAACGATTTTAGACCCCGCATGATCTTTGGCACGCCGAGTTATATGCTGTCGGTGATTGATGAATTTCACCGCCGCGGCATGGACCCGGCGCAATCGTCTTTGGAAATTGGTATGTTCGGGGCAGAGCCCTGGACGCCGGCGATGCGCGATGAGATCGAGAACGCCTTTGGCCTGCGCGCCTATGACCTTTACGGGCTGTCAGAAATCATCGGCCCCGGCGTGTCGGTCGAATGTGCCGATGATCCACGCGATGGGGGGATGACGCTCTGGGAAGATCACTTTTACCCCGAGATCATCAACCCTGACACGGGTGAAGTTCTGGCCGATGGGGAATGGGGCGAGTTGGTGCTGACCACGCTGACCCGCGAAGGGATGCCGATGCTGCGCTACCGCACCCGCGATCTGACGCGGCTGGTGCCGGGCCATTCGCGCCCAATGCGCCGGATGGCGCGGGTGACCGGGCGCACCGATGACATGATCATCCTGCGCGGGGTGAACGTGTTTCCGACCCAGATCGAAGAGATGATCCTAGTGGATTGACCGGAACGAAGGAGTCCGAATTTGGATTCCGTTGTATTTCCAGATGTGCGATTGAGGGAGATGCGCACAGGAATTGGGTTTATCGTATCGCCAGGTGACCGCCTTCGTCTTGCGG
>Ga0209491_10001750_pt1 | contig 40925 bp, 35 predicted proteins | sample BON02_FD_187213 | JGI IMG/M metagenome (GOLD analysis project Ga0209491, IMG submission 187213) | Freshwater microbial communities from Lake Bonney liftoff mats and glacier meltwater in Antarctica - BON-02 (SPAdes) (version 2) | ecosystem: Environmental > Aquatic > Freshwater > Ice > Glacier... | reverse complement strand
TTGTAGCCTTTGGGCATGTTAATCTCCTGGTTGCTTGTCAGCTACCTTAAGATTAGCACCTTTACATGACTCTCTCTTTCTTATGGCTACCTTTTGAACAGTGTTGCACTTCGCGGTTGAATGGGCCCTTTATTATCATTTTGTAATCGAAATGATCAGAAAGCAGTCAACCTATCTATTCAATAGATTTTTTTGTCCAAAGTCCAATTGATAAAGTCTGACATGATTAACCACCCGGTAAAATAGTTTAATTTACTTTCTTGACATAGGGGTTATTATAGACGAAAATGCTCCGAAAGAAAGCGTATTGTTTCTTCGTTGCGCTAAAACCTAATTTTAACGGATATTTTTATGTATAGAATAAAAGCGAATCAAAACATCCCTAAAGATAACGTACTATCCCCAACATCAGTGACCGATATACCCGCCGGTGTTAATTTTGATATGGGTAGAACACAGTAAGATATAGAACATCCCGCAGGAGAAAAATATTCACCGAACATAACGATTACTATGCTGGCCGCTTTAAACAAACAACGTTTGTCGAAACTATATAATCCGTCACACCACGTGCTGTATTTTTTTTCGAGTAACAATCACACGACCCAACACAGTGCCCCTGAGCAGGAGCTACGTGTGCATGAGCCTAGGTAAATCTAGATATAACCGACTGCATAAGCTGATGCCGATTTAATCGTGCATCAGCTGCTCAATATGCCTTCGGCATGTTAGAGGCTTCGCAACATACCCCATCCACTGCCGGGTTCCACCGGTGCCCGTAATCAATAATGAGCCGTACCCAAACAAACTACCTAAAATCGATTGACGAATATCAATGCTTTCTATTTTATTTAACGGAATATCGATGGTTTGACGAACTAAAATACCGCTACGTAAAATCACCTGCTTTTCTTTGATGGTAAGAGATGAAAATTGATAGGTAAGCCACATCAAGCCCCCCCAAGCAATCGCAATGAAGATAGCCAGCACGCCAACTTCACGAAATGAAACAGACGCAAAGCTAAGCCAGAATCCCGTCAATAACAAAACAACGGGCCATACAAATATAATCCAATGTAAGCGAGCCTGATAGATCACTCGTTGCTTGCTCATGATTCAATTCTCCAAATTAATGCTGCACATGTGTATACTAAAGCATATTGAACACGAACAGACAAACACCATGCGAAAAATAACCCAATGTTTTAATACACCACTTGCTTCGATTTATAAGCAAGCCTCACAGTTGGATAGCTTAACCCGGTTGGTTCAACGCCATCTCAAAAAAAATGAGCATGAGTCTGTTCCGTGTACGGTCAGTCGTTTTACGAGCGGTTGCTTAATACTGGCTGTAGACGATCCTGTGTGGGCTGCGCAATTACGCTTTGAGTTACCCAGTTTACGCGATAAGCTGCGGCAAGAAGGCTTGCATCAACTCACATCGATTCGCATTAACTTATTGCCAGCAACTCCAGCTGCCAAACCGCCTAAAAAGAAAAGTCGCGATGCATGTATTTCAACTAACGCCAAGCGCAACATCCATGAAAGTGCCGCGCATTGTAGCTACCCCCCCCTCAAAGAAGCGCTAGAACGCCTCAGCAGGCATCAAGCTTCGGCCAATACCAACTCAGGCAAGGGATAGTCTTTTGCCTCAGGGTACACATACTCCCAAGCATCTTCTGTAGCTATCAACGCACGTAACAATTTGTTATTCAACGCATGTCCCGAGCGATAACCTTCAAACGCACCAATTAAACTGGAGCCTAGCAAATATAAATCACCGATTGCATCCAAAATTTTGTGCTTAACAAATTCATCCTCAAAACGCAGGCCATCATCGTTTAAAATACGGTAATCATCGACGACGATCGCATTATCAAGACTTCCGCCTTTAGCTAAATTCGCTTCTCGTAGTTTTTCATAATCAGATAAAAAACCAAACGTCCGTGCACGACACACTTCTTTCAAGTAAGACGTTGCTGAAAGATCGTACGAGGCCGTTTGAGGTTTATCGTTGAAAGCAGGATGGTCAAAATCAATCGTAAACGAAACACGGTAGCCTTTATGAGGCAAAAACTGAACGTACTTTCCGTTTTCTTCAACACGCACGGGCTTTTTAATCCGAATAAACCGCTTGGATGCATTTTGTTCGCAAATACCGGCCGATTGAATTAAAAAAACAAACGGTGCGGCACTTCCATCCATAATAGGGACTTCAGGCCCATCGATATCAACGTAAGCATTATCAATACCTAAGCCGGCTAAGGCAGAAAGCAAATGCTCAACCGTCGCAACTCGAACACCATTATGCTCAATTGAGGTGCACAGTGTTGTGTCGCTGACATTCTCGTATGAGGCAGGAATTTCAGGAATGGGATCAAGATCGATACGCCTGAACACAATTCCTGTATTAATCGGAGCAGGGCGAAGCGTCAATAATATCTTGTCCCCCGAATGCAATCCCACGCCGGTGGCTTGGATAACGGCCTTCGGTGTTCTTTGTTTTATCACTGTGCTACTCACCTTGTTGCTTCCCCTATAGGCTGACACATAAATCGGAACGATTCTAACAACAAACCATTGATTAGTCTAAGACTTTTAGGGGAGCATCTGCCCCTCAATGTAATATTACGATGTAACCACCCAACTATCAGGCCTCTTCATGCTCATGTCGTCTCAAAAAGGCCGGAATGTCCAAGTAATCAACATCCGGAGCTGCATCATTTTTCTTTGGCTGCGCTGTTGATAATGTAGGGCTTTTTACTTGCTTACGGGCAAGCGCTGGACGCTCTAATTGTTGATAATCCAAACTGCCATCGCGACGTCGCGCCTCAAACAAGGGAGCACGTTCAGGAGTTTTTGCCGCTAGTGGTGTACTTTTATCTTCGCCACCTAATCCTGTCACAATCACGGTGACTCGCATCTCATCGGTCATATCAGGATCAATCACCGTACCCACAACCACAGTTGCATCATCAGAAATAAATTCTTTAACGACATCACCCACTTCTTCAAATTCACCGATGGACATATCTAATCCAGCCGTGATATTCACTAAAATACCGCGTGCACCAGAAAAGTTAACATCTTCGAGCAAAGGTGAAGCAATGGCAGCTTCAGCTGCTTGACGCGCACGTTGTTCACCAGTCGCACTACCCGTACCCATCATCGCCATGCCCATTTCAGACATCACGGTGCGTACATCCGCAAAATCGACATTGATTAAACCAGGACGCGTGATTAAATCAGCAATCCCTTTGACCGCACCAAGCAGTACGTTGTTTGCTGCTTTAAACGCATTAAGTAACGTAATATTCTTACCTAGTACACTTAATAATTTATTATTAGGAATCGTGATCAATGAATCCACGTGCAGAGCCAAGCGACGCATGCCTTCTTCAGCAGCAAGCGTGCGCTGCTTACCTTCAAAAGAAAAAGGCTTAGTAACAACAGCAACGGTTAGGATACCTAAACTTTTTGCAACTTCGGCAAAAACTGGCGCGGCCCCTGTTCCTGTTCCACCCCCCATTCCGGCAGTAATAAACACCATATCAGCGCCTTGCAGCACTTCTTTGATGTATTCGCGATCTTCTTCAGCCGCGTCCTGGCCGATTTGCGGGTTGGCACCAGCACCTAAGCCTTTGGTGAGCTCATCGCCGAGCTGCATTTGAATTTCAGCCTTAGAATTACGGAGCGCTTGGGCATCAGTATTCGCACAAATAAACTTCACCCCTTCGATACGTTCAGCCAACATGTGCTCAACGGCATTTCCACCACCACCACCCACACCAACGACGATGATGACCGCATTATCTTGCTGGCTACCCATTTGCTCACTCATGCCTTTTACCCCGTGCCTAAAAAATTATGTTTAGAAGTTGCCTCTGAACCATTGTTTCATTTTCGTCCAAACGCCACTTGCTGAATCTCGTAACGTAAACCCATTATACCCAGCTTCGTGTTGTTGTTGAAAGCCATGTAATAATAAGCCAACGCCTGTTGCCCAACTTGGGTCCATCATTTCATCCGATAAGCCCGTTAATTCTGGCACACGCCCTTGCCGCACAGGCATTTCAAAACACATCTCTGCTAAATCAATTGCACCATGAACATTCGAGGCACCTCCGGTTAACACCATCCCCGCCGCAATCAAGTCTTGAAAGCCACTGGCATTCAGCTCGTGCCGAACCAAAGCAAACAACTCTTCATAACGGGCAGAAACGACATCGGCCAGGGCTTGGGTTGAAATTTTTCGACCCGGTCGCTCATTGACACTGAGTACTTCGAGCATTTGTCCTGGGCTAGCAAGCTCTGGCATAGCACAACCATATTTAAGCTTCATGGCCTCAGCGGCTTTGGTCGGTGTACGAAGTGCCATGGCAATATCATTGGTGACTTGATCGCCAGCAATAGGAATCACGGCAGTGGATTGAATCGCGCCATGCGAAAAAATAGCCACATCCGTGGTGCCGCCGCCAATATCAACCAAACACACACCTAATTCTTTTTCGTCATCGGTGAGCACGGCATGACTTGAAGCCAGCTGCTCCAAGCTAATATCATGCACTTCAAGCCCACAACGCCGAATGCATTTAATAATATTTTGAGCCGCACTCACCGCTCCAGTAACAATATGAACCCGTGCTTCTAAACGCACACCGGCCATACCAATCGGCTCTCGAATATTCCCTTGTCCATCAATAATAAACTCTTGTGGAAGCACATGCAGAATTTTTTGATCGGCAGGAATAGGCACCGCTTTAGCTGCATCAAGTACACGCTCAACATCAGCACGAGACACTTCTTGATCGCGAATCGCAACAATACCGTGCGAATTTAAACTTTTAATATGGCTGCCCGCGATCCCGGTATAAACCGAGTGGACCTCACAACCCGCCATGAGTTCAGCTTCTTGCACCGCACGTTGAATAGAATTAACCGTCGCCTCAATATCAACAACCGCACCACGCTTTAATCCATAGGATGGATGACGACCGGTTCCAATCACCTCAATGGTGCCTGCTGGCGTTACCTCACCGATCAACACGACAATTTTTGACGTGCCTATATCCAGTGCAGTAATAATGTTTTTTTCTATTTTTTTAGCCATTATCTTCCCGTTTGCTGCTTCCATTGCACTGCCATCCCGCGTGCATAACGTAAATCAACACTCGACAGCAGTTCCGGTTTATCGCCAAAAACGGCCGGGTAAGCCCGACAAAAGCGATGCAAGCGTGGCTCTAAATCCTGCTTTCCGAGGCGCAGCTTCACACCATTTGTTAACTCAAGCTCCCAAGCTTGATTGTTACGCAACTCTAACAAGGCTATATTTAAGCCATACCTTAGTAATAGCTTACTCAATTTTTCGTACGTTTGTAAGACTTCATGTTGTTGTTCTTCTGGACCATAAAGATAAGCCCCAGAATACGCCCCTTTTAGCACCTTATCTTGATTAAATAAAATACCTTCAGATGTAATATAAGCATCATTCCATACAGCCATCGGTTGGTGTTCGATGAGTTTAACGTTGAGTATACCCGGCCATACGCGCTTTACATTAACATGCTTACACCAATCTAGCGCAAGTAATTCGTTTTTTAATGTTTGTGTTGATAATATCAAAAAACTTTGTTTTAAATGCGGTGATAAAATTTGTTCTAGAGCCTCTCGCGTAATATGCTCATACGTTGCTTCAATTTGAACCGTTTGAACAGGAAAACGAGCGGCATCTGAAATCCCCAGATAAACCAGCCGACCGGCTAACAACAAGGCGCACACAACCAAACACGCAAGGCGTGTTGAAAACTGAAGTTGTAATGCGCTAAGCCAGCGCATGATCTGGAGCGCTTCTATAATCCGTCACCAGCTTTTCTCGACTGCGTTGTCGCATGTGAGCCAAAGTAATCAGCCGCTCGAGTAACGCGGGGTAACTTAAGCCACTCGCCTCCCATAATTTAGGAAACATACTCACCGACGTGAATCCAGGCATGGTGTTAATTTCGTTAAAATAAATTTTATTTGTTTCCAATTGAACAAAAAAATCAACGCGCGCAAGCCCCTGGCATTTTAATCGCATAAAAATTTCTGCCGCAGCCATTTGCACATGCCTTGTCGCTTCCTGATCGAGCACGGCAGGAATACACAGTTGATTATCATCGGACTCAAGGTATTTTGCCGCATAAGAATAAAATCCATCGGTATGCGCTACTTTGATTTCACCAGGCACGGTAACATCGGGTAAACCTTCACGTGAATCATGCTCTAACACACCAACTTCGATTTCACGCCCAGCAATAAACGCCTCAATAAGCACGGTTGTATCATAACGCCGTGCATCACGCACAGCCGCCAGCAATTGATCCATGGTATTTGCACGATGAATGCCTACACTTGAACCCAGAGAGCAGGGCTTAACAAACACAGGCCAACCCAATTCAGCGACCGCAGCTTCACATCGGCTACGATCATTCAGAGCTATCTCGGTGTAAGGCAAGCGATGATAAGGCACCGCATGAATGCCTTCAAGATGCCCCACCAGCTGTCTCGCAATATCTTTATCCATGCTGACGGCTGCTGACAAAACATCACACCCAACATAAGCAACACCCGCTAAATTTAATAGGCCTTGCAAAGCACCATCTTCGCACAACGGACCATGCATCACAGGAAACACAAGCTCAGCATCCACAGCTAATTTACCATTGCAGAGTAAACTTGGTAAATGCTCAGCATCAGGAAGGGCCACAGGCAAAGCCTTAGCATGCAAGTCTCGTAACACCGCCGTATTATTTATATATAAACAACCGCGTTTGTCCATGCCGATAGCAATCACGTCATAATGCACAACGTCCAGCGCTGCCAAAACCGAAGCGGCAGACTGTAACGAAACTTCGTGCTCTCCCGATTGCCCCCCATAAAGCAACACAAGTTTTAAACGCGCCATCAAACCCCTCCAACAAGATGCATAGCAACTTGGCCTATATTACCCGCGCCTTGCAATAAAATAACATCGCCATCACGAACCAAATGATCTAAGCGTTGACTCAGATTATCTTCGTTTACGATTGGAATTTCTACGTCTTTACGCTCATCAACCGCTTTAGCCAAAGCCGTACTACTAATGCCTTCTATCATCGACTCACCCGCCGAATAAATATCAAATAATAACAATTCATCCGCCATACCAAGCACATCAACAAACTGTGAGAACAATTCTTTTGTTCGTGAATAACGATGAGGTTGAAACACATGAATTAAACGCTTACTGGGCCAAACGGCGCGAAACGCATCAATCGTAGCACGAATTTCTTCAGGGTGATGACCGTAATCATCCACAACCAAAGCTGTACCACGTGCAAATGCACGCTCACCTAAAACCTGGAAACGTCGGCCTACACCTTGAAAACAACGTAGACCTTCCGCAATCGCCTCATCATGTACGCCAAGCTCGGTTGCAATCGCAATCGCTGCCAACGCATTTAACGTGTTATGGCGTCCTGGCAAATTTAAATCAATCGTTATCACCGAATGAGGCGCCGGTCGTGTCACCGTAAAACGACTGAATAATCCTTCTTGTTTCCAGTCAGCCGCACGATACTCCGCATCTTCAGAAAAACCATACGTCAGCGTAGGACGCTGAATGGACGACAAAACATGGCGAACATTCGCATCATCAATACAGACCACGGCTAAACCATAAAAAGGCAAATGATGTAAAAATTCAAGAAACGTATCACGTAATTTATTAAAATCACCGTCATACGTTTCCATATGATCGGCATCAATATTCGTCACAACCGCCATCGTAGGCTTCAAAAACAAAAACGAAGCATCACTTTCGTCGGCTTCGGCAACCAAATACGCTGAACCACCGAGCTTAGCATTGCTGCCACTGTTTGTTAATTTTCCACCAATCACAAAACTTGGATCAAGCCCACCTTCTGCAAGCAAGCTACTCACCAAACTCGTGGTGGTGGTTTTTCCGTGCGTACCCGCAATAGCAATGCCTTGACGAAATCGCATCAGCTCAGCCAGCATCATGGCACGAGGAATAACAGGAATACGTGCCGCACGAGCCGCAACCACTTCGGGATTATCTTCATGAATCGCGGTCGAACGCACCACCACATCAGCGCCTGCAATATTTTCGGCCTGATGTTGCGTAAAGACCGAAATACCTAGCTTTCGCAAATGTGCAGCCGTATGGTTGTCATTCATGTCCGAACCGGTGACATGATACCCTTCGTTGTGCAGCACCTCGGCAATACCGCACATGCCTGTACCTGCAATACCAACAAAATGAATGTGGTCAACGTGCCCCATTCTTGGTAATGAGAATGTATTCGTATTATTCACAACACCCCCCCTAATTATCGAAAACCTAATGATTGCCAGCGTGTTTCGTGATCAATACGCAACAAGAGAGCAAGTGCAATACAATTAACCACCAAGCTCGCTCCCCCATAACTCAAAAGCGGCAACGTCAAACCCTTGGTCGGCAATAACCCTGCATTTACGCCCATATTAATCACCGCCTGCATCCCGAGCCAAAACGTCATTCCGTACGCGGTATACGCCGCAAAAATACGTTCTGCCTGATAAGCTCGAAAGCCTATAAGCAAGCCTCTTGTTACCAGTATACTATACAAAATCAAAACAAGGAGCACACCCAACAAACCGAGCTCCTCGGCAAGTACAGCAAACATAAAATCTGTGTGAGCCTCAGGCAAATAAAGCAGCTTTTGAACACTGCTACCTAACCCTGTCCCAAACCATCCACCACGCCCAAAAGCAATCAACGACTGCGTTAATTGATAGCCACTATTAAATTGATCGGCCCATGGATTTAAAAAAGCCGTCAAGCGCGCCATACGATAAGGTGATGACACCGCAAGAACACCTAAAGATCCCACCATCAGAACCACAAGTCCCGCATAATACCTTAACTTTACACCCGATAAAAAAAGTATCACCATCACGGTTGCGCTGATAACAACCGTCGCCCCGAAATCAGGCTCAAATAAAAGCAGAACGGCAATGAAAGCCAGTAACCCTAAAGGCTTAAGAAAGTTATACACTTCACTTTGTGCGCGATGCTGTTGTCGCACCAAATAGCCGGCCAAATATAAAATCATGGATAACTTTACAAGTTCAGACACTTGAATCGACACGGGTCCAAGCGTTAACCAACGGCGACTCCCGTTCACAACTCGACCAATTCCTGGAATTAAAACAAGCACGAGCATAACAAGGCAAATTAATAACAGGGGTGCACTCCATTTCTCCCAAACGCTGGTATCAATACGCATGACAAACATGCCAACAAACAACCCAAGCACCAAATAACAAACTTGACGAACTAAAAAATGGAACGGTTGTTGGTAATATTTTGTTGAAATCATCACCGAACTCGAGGCAACCATCAAAAGCCCTAAAAACAATAAACCGATAATTGCCACCAAAAGCCATTTATCATACAACGCCAACGGTTCACTTGCAGCGCGAGATTGTACCGCGTGACGCACGCCAATGCCCATCATAGCGCATGCACCAAAGCCGTAAAAACCTCCCCGCGATGATTAAAATTATCAAACATATCTAAACTTGCACACGCAGGAGATAAAAGCACAGCGTCTCCTGATTCAGCACACGACTGTGCTTGCTTAACCGCATCCGCTAAAGACACGGCATGATAGATATCAACCACATCACGTAACGCTTCGTCTAAAAGCTTGGCATCTTCTCCTATCAAAACTAGAGCACGGACATGCTCAGATACCGGTTGGCGTAGCGCCTGAAAATCCCCGCCTTTCCCCTGCCCGCCAGCAATCAATACGAGCTTGCCTTTGACCGACGAACTAAGGCCCGTAATCGCTGACTCGGTTGCCCCAACATTAGTGCCCTTGGAATCATTAATCCAGACCACGTCATCCAGCACCCGAACTCTTTGGCAGCGGTGCGGCAAGCCTGAAAACGTTTTTAATACGGCAACGCAAACATCCATGGGAATTGCTAATAACTCAGCTAAAGCACAGGTCGCCAATGCATTCATCCAGTTATGACGGCCTTTCATGTTTATATCATCCACCGACAAAATCAACACATCTCCTCGAGCAAGGCAAAGCTGATGGTTCGCATCATGACGCAATCCCCAAGCATGTTGACTTACCGGCTCATCGGAGCCGAAACTTATGATATGTACACCGCTCTCAAGGCCATCTAAATCTGGTTTTGTCTCCACATCATCACGATTAAACACGCATGCTTGAGCACCCTGATATATCCGGTGTTTAGCTGCGCGATACGCTTCTGGGGTGTGATGCCTATCCAGGTGATCCGGCGATATATTCAATACAACGGCCGCCGCAGGACGAAGCGCGCTTGTGAGCTCTAATTGAAAACTAGATAGCTCAAGCACCCAGACATCAAATATCCCTGGCTCATCTAAGAAAAAATCTAACACCGGTGTGCCAATATTTCCGGCCACCGCTGTTTTCATGCCGGCGGCTTGTGCTATCTCCCCCAACAAACAGGTCACCGTAGATTTTCCATTCGTACCCGTGATGGCAACCATGGGCGCATCCACCTCTCGGGCCAGGCAATCAATATCACTTTCTATCGGAATATGACGCACACGTGCCTCATGGATCAAAGCAATAGCCAACGATACACCTGGGCTACATATTAATTTGGACACGTTGTCGTGTAAATTTTCGGGGTATGTTTTTAAATAAAGCGGAATATCAGGATAGGTCTGACGAAACAACGCCTCTCCAGGAGGCGCTTCACGTGTATCATACACCGCAAAAGGTAAGTTTTTATAACGCAAATAACGCGCGATCGACTGCCCCGTTTTCCCAAGCCCTACAATCAACGTCATTTTTTGCATTATTACCCCTCTTAACGAAGCTTTAACGTCGCCAGGCCGCATAACACAAAGATCACAGTGATAATCCAAAACCGAACAATCACTTTAGGTTCAGCCCAACCTTTCAGTTCAAAATGATGATGCAGCGGCGCCATTCTAAAAATACGCTTACCACCTGAGTATTTAAAATAAACCACTTGTAATACAACCGAAAGGGTTTCTAGAACAAAAAGCCCCCCCATAATTCCAAGCACCAATTCTTGGCGAATAATCACAGCAACAATACCCAGCGCAGCGCCCAACGATAACGAGCCAACATCGCCCATAAAGACTTGTGCGGGATAGGTGTTATACCAAAGAAAACCGAGACCTGCCCCCACCATAGATGAACAAAAAATAGTAAGTTCTTCCGTGTTCGGTACAAACGGTACCGATAAATAATGCGCATACACGGCATTACTGGTGACATAAGCAAAAACACCTAACGCACCGGCCACCATCACAATCGGCATGGTTGCTAACCCATCTAAACCATCGGTTAGGTTCACCGCATTGCTGCTGCCGACAATCACAAAATAAGCAAATATGGGGAAAAATAAACCCAGCGGTATTAAGCAATCTTTGAAGAACGGCACAGTGAGTTGTGTATGAATCGGTAAATTTGCTTGATAATATAAATACAGCACAGCAGCCAATGCAACCAACGACTGCCACATGATTTTTTTCCGGGCCGACAAACCTTTGCTGTTTTTAAGCACGAGCTTACGATAATCATCCACCCAACCGACCCAACCAAAACCCAACATAACAAACAACGCAAGCCATAAGTTAGGCTGGCTTAAATCACCCCATAATAAACTACTTAGTGTCACAGAAAATAAAATTAAAACGCCGCCCATCGTAGGCGTACCAGCCTTAGATAAATGCGTTTGCGGACCATCATCGCACACGACCTGACCCACTTGAAGTTTTTTCAGCCACCGAATCATCACAGGGCCACAACACAGCGCAATCACTAAAGCTGTCAATGCTGCCAAAATAGACCTCAACGTTAAATACTGAAACACGCGAAGCACGTGATAATTATTTTGCAATACCTGTGTGAGCCAATAAAGCATTGTTTTTTACCCTAAATTAAACAAACCAAATAAAAACAGCATATCATATATTATGCATCATGCATCTCACTCAACTAATTGATTCACCACGTTTTCCATCGCGCTCGAGCGCGATCCTTTTACAAGCACCGTCGTTGTCGTATCCAAGAGAGGTAATAATGCCTCAAGCAAAGCTTCTTGCGTTTCAAAATGCTGCCCTTGCTCACCAAAGGCATGCGTTGCCATCTGACTTTGTGTGCCACACGTAAAGAGCTTATCAAGACCTTCCGTTCGGGCGACCTCACCGGCTTCTTGATGGTAAGCCGCTGAATGTTCGCCAAGCTCACCCATATCACCGAGCACTAAGACCCGTTTCCCTGTACGTGCCGCAAGCACATGAATACCGGCCAAAACCGAGCTTAAATTAGCGTTATACGTGTCATCGAGAATCAGCGCCCCCTGTTGCCCTACACGTGACGTAAGCCGCCCCGGAACACCCGTGAAATGCATCAATCCATCCGCGATTTGAGCATTCGAAATACCCAGTGCATACGCACATGCGGCGGCCGCAAGTGCATTCAGTACATGGTGCATACCAGGAACGTTTAAAGCAATTTTTACCGCTCCCGTGGGAGTCACCAGCATAAATTCTGGCCCATTGGCATGGTTCAATTCAATCTCTGTCGCATAAAGATCAACATCGTGGTGTGTTGCAGAAAAACGTAATATTTTTTTATCAGCCAGTACATCATCCCAATAATGCGCATAAGCATCATCCGCATTAATCACGGCTGTGCCGTCCGGTAATAAATGCTGATGAATTTCACCTTTGGCCTTGGCTATCCCTTCAATCGACCCAAATCCTTCGATATGAGCTCCCGAAATATTATTAATCAGCGTCACATGTGGCTTGACCATTGCCGAGGTATACGCAATTTCACCAGCATGATTAGCACCCAACTCAAGCACGGCATAGCGATGCGTGGCATTCAATTGCATGATGCTTAGTGGTACACCTAAATGATTATTCCAATTGCCTGGTGTTGCAAATGACGGTTTGGGTAAAATCGATGCTAGCATTTCTTTCACCGTCGTTTTACCGTTGCTACCTGTCAGTGCAATCACAGAGCAAGATAAGCTTGCTCTATAGGCCGTGGCCATCAACCCCAGTGCTTGCTCTAAATCAGGATACACCAGCTGCGGCACACCACATTCAGGGACAAATTCAGAGCAAAGCACGGCTGATGCACCACGCTGAATAGCCTCAGGAATAAATGCCTGACCATCCACACGCGTGCCACGCAAGGCAACAAATAGATTGCCTGGTTCCAGTGTACGGGTATCCATAGAAACGCCCGTGATCACCACATCTTGCGACAAAGCTACATCAAGACTCGCTGCTATCTCACGTAAATTCATGCATCCACCAATTCAATATCGTTATGATTTAACGGCTCACCAAGAAAAATAGCGCCCACCGCGCCAAAGCGTGTGACCGAATCCGTGACTAAATAATGCGTTGTGCTTTGGCATGCTACGGTATTTAACCTATCTGCATCCATCAGCACTCGCTTGACAGCCTCGGCCGTTGCTTCAGCTGAATCAACCACCTGCACATGCTTAGGTAGCAACTCAGCTAAAAGCGGTTTAAACACAGGAAAATGTGTGCAACCAAGCAATACCGTATCTTCATCCACACGTTCTGATAAATAATGTTCTAACGCCACACGTGCAATATGATTATCCACCATGCCCTCTTCGGCAAGTGCTACGAGCAAGCTGCTTGCGCGTGCTTGAATACAGGCGTTGGGAAGTGCTGCTTGAATCAATGCTTGATAAGCATGGCTCGCAACCGTTGTTTCGGTTCCCAGCACCAAGATATGATGATTTTTTGTGGCTTTTATCGCCGCAGAAGCACCTGGAACAATCACACCTACCACGGGTATACTAGGCAACATGGCTTGCACATGAGAAAGTGCTGCCGTTGTGGCGGTGTTGCATGCAATCACCAGTGCCTTGATACGCCGCTCGACCAATATACGCGCCATTTGCATGGCATAATGCCGCACGGTATCCTGGCTTTTCGTGCCGTAGGGCAAGCGCGCCGTATCACCTAAGTAAATAAACGACTCGTCAGGCAAGCGCGCGCGTAAAGCGCGCAGCACGGTCAGGCCGCCCATGCCCGAATCAAATACACCGATGGGTAATTGCGTTTTTTGCATGCTACTCCTCGCTTAATTCTCGCTTATTTCGTTAGCTAACCGGAGGTAAAACCTCTATCGCTGCATGCTCAGGCGCCGATGGTAACGTATAAAATCCACTCAGATTAGACGTCGTCAATGGCGGCTTAATCACCATATCTGGTGCATTCTTACTCTCAAGATATTGATCTTTATCATTGCTGGTAAACGGCGTATTACAAGCACATAACGACACCACACCAAGCATTAACAAGCCTGCTTTTAATAACACAACATAACCTCTCTTTATCATTAATTTTTATTTTAAATCTAATGCACGAAGTGTACCCAAAAGACTTTCGTGATATTTAGCTGAAAGCTTTGTTAACGGCAAACGAAGTTCATTCACAATCAAATCCATCTGCTCAAGTGCCCACTTGGTTGGAATTGGATTTGACTCCACAAATAAAGCGCGATGCAACGGTAATAAAGCTGTTTGTAATTTTTTAGTTAATTTTTTATTTTTATCCAATGCCGCGTCTGCAAGCTTCGCCATCAGCTTAGGTGCTACGTTGGCCGTCACTGAAATAACACCTTTAGCGCCATGTAAAATCCATTCAGCAGCGGTAGGATCGTCCCCACTGTAAACATCAAGACGACCATCAAGCCCTTTCAATAACACTTTAAGACGCTTCAGCTGCCCCGTCGCTTCTTTGATACCCACGATATTCGAGATTGCCGCCAAACGAACCACCGTCTCGGGTAATAAATCACAGGCCGTTCGGCTTGGAACGTTATATAAAATAATCGGTAGATGCACGGCTTCGGCGATGGCTTTGTAATGCTGATACAAGCCTTCTTGTGTTGGCTTAATATAAGCAGGCGTCATGATCAATGCGGCATGCGCTCCACACGACATGGCAAATTGCGTCAACTTAATGCAATCCTGCGTTGAATTGGACGCTGTTCCAGCGATCACAGGAATACGTTCTGCTGCGGCATCAACCACGGCTTTGATCACGAAGCATTTTTCCTCATAGGACAACGTTCCTGATTCACCGGTCGTGCCTGCGGCCACAAGCGCATGCGTGCCAGCCTGAATATGAAACTCGACCAATGCACGCAAACGCACGACATCTACTTGACCGTTTAAGAACGGTGTAACCAATGCAACAATACTCCCTCGAAACACAAGCATGCTCCTTCATATAAACACAATTACTTTATCTTACCGGCAGCCGGATAGCTTCTCAACAGAAAATATCTAAATAAATTAAATACAGAATTCAATCATACTATCTCAGCCGTATGATGAATCAACTGCATTAAATCATCATTGGATAATTTTCCGCTCACACCCTGCCCACTTAATAACTCATTGGCCAAGTTGCGTTTGTGCTGATGAAGCTCCAGTATTTTTTGCTCAATCGTATTTTGCATGATAAGCCGATAAATAGTCACTGGCCGTTCTTGCCCAATCCGATGAGCTCGATCCGAAGCTTGGTCTTCTACAGCGGGATTCCACCACGGGTCGAGATGAATCACATAATCTGCAGCCGTTAAATTTAATCCACTACCACCGGCTTTTAAACTCAATAAAAATAAATCACTCTCACCATTTTGAAACGCTGTAACCGCTTTTTTACGATGAGCGGGTGACGTAGCCCCATCCAGGTATTGGTATGATATATTTTCTGTATTCAAACGCGCTTTAACTAGTTTTAAAAACGACACGTATTGGCTAAAAACTAAGGCTTTATGTCCGTTATCTATTAAATTTTTAACCGTTTCAATCAATATATTAAGTTTACTGTTCTCAAGCGTGATCGAGGGATTCACGAGCGAGCTATCACAGCACGCTTGCCGTAATTTGGTGATTTCTGCGAGCACCGCAATGCGATTATTGCCCTCCATGAGTTCTGCAACGCTTTTTTCTGCAGAACGTCGCAACGCTTCATAAAAAGATCGCTCTTCAGCACTTGGTTCAATATAAATCACTTGTTCCGTTTTAGCAGGCAACTCACGTAACACATCTGACTTAATCCGCCGCAAAATATACGGCGATACCAACGCCCTTAACGCTTGCATTTGATGCGAGCCATGGCCACTTTCTATCGGTGAAATATATTTATTTTGGAACGATTTTAAAGATCCCAATAATCCAGGATTTAGAAAACTAAAAATACTCCATAATTCACCCAAATGATTTTCAATCGGCGTACCCGAAAGTGCGACGCGATGCGTCGCCTTCAGTTTCATCACACTTTTCCAGCGCTGTGTGTGAGCATTCTTAATCGCTTGTGCCTCATCCAGCACCAGCGTCTCCCAGGCTTTATCGGTCAGTAAGGTGGAATTACGTTGCAATAAACCATAACTGCAGATAATCACGTCGAATGCACTCGCTTGTTCAACGGCGTGCTCACGTTGGTCCGTATGTAAATTATAAACGTTCAGAGTTGGCGCAAATTTTTTGAGCTCATCCAGCCAATTAAAACACACCGATGTCGGCGCAATAATCAGTGTCGCGCCAGATTTAGCATGCTCCAAGAGCAATGCAATGGTCTGCACTGTTTTTCCAAGCCCCATATCGTCCGCTAAGCACGCGCCAATACCCCAGTTGGTAAGTTTCGATAAATAATGAAACCCATCCACCTGATAATCACGCAGCGAAGCTTGTAAGGTCGATGGCACAACAGGATGATGCTGCTTCATCGCTTGCATTTTTTTTACATGAGCTTTCCAGCCCTCATCAAACGTCGCGCTCTCGGCTTCATTCACCAATTCAGATAACACTTGCGCACCGAATGCATTAATTTTATTCCCATCAGAAAGCGTATTCAAAATACTCAGCTGCTTTCTTAAAGCATGCGTCAATTCCAAAAACTCACCATCCGCAAGACGAACAAATCGCCCGTGCGTTTGCGTGCTAAGCGCCTCCAAAAGCTCATCCATGCTCAATACATCACCTTCATCGAGCTTTATCTCACCACCGTATTCAAACCAATTATTCTGTGATGAAATTTTCATCGACATGCTGCCAGGCAGCAGGCGTTGTTTAATTTTAAACGTTTGCCCTTGGGGCCACTCAATCGTCACCGGATGTTCTGTGGCATAGTGCTGGAGCTCTGAGAGCACCTCAAGTGTTGCCTCAGGCCCCTCCGTTTCATACACACCCGGCTCGGTTTCGTACTGCATGAGCATCGGGCATGCATTTAGCAAAGCGCTTTGATGCCGTTTTTCTGACACAAAATCACGTGCAATACGCGCTCTGACATCTTCACCGTTTTCGTGAACAAGCGTCATCACATGCTCACGACCCTCGGCCGCATTAAAGCACACCCCATAACTCAGTGAAGGACGCACCCATAAGGCCAAACGAATACACTCTTTAAGTGGAAGAATTTGAACGCACGGTGTTGGATCTCCGGCGATTTCAGGTACATCAATATCTTTCATACCCACGTGTATTTGAATATCACGCTTCGCATGCTGAATCACATGAAGAATTTTATCTTTGGCGTCGGCTGGAACCGAAAGCCCTTTTTTTGTAAGGATTTTCCCGATTTTCGCAAACGTAGGGGAAAAATCAATCACACGATACTGATGCATACTCACCGGTTCAATCAGCAAGCCCGCATCCGAACGCCAATGCGACAAACTCAGATGATATTTATTCTTTTTTTCATCTATGCATAATTCAGGCTCAACCGCGAGTAACTCAATCATCAATTCTCGATTATGATGATGAGCAACCTGCGAATGCCCAACCAATACCAATAGCGCACGCGTTTGATCCAGTTCATATTGCTCATGCCAATCAGACCCTTCATTAATAATACATGCAATCACACGCTCATCTTCAGAAGTAATATGCTCAAAACCATCTTCGGTTTGATAATGCTTTAATTTATTTAAATTAACCGCACGCCCCGCACTCCAACGCCCGGCCTTCGTCATGCGTTGTTCAACCACACTCACTTCAGCTTTATCTGGATTAACAAGCCAAAGCAGCCGTTTATCATAAGTTTGTGTAGCAGGCGCACCTTCAACCAAAATACTTTCTAACGCTTGAAACGTGTATTCCCATTCATCTTTGACTTGAATCAGCTCTAAAAAACGTAATTTAATCGCACTTGTTTCTAAAAACGCCTCGGCCTCATCAACATAATCACCCTGCTGACCTAACAATTCATAGATAAGATGAGCGGCCAAAACATGGCCTTGCTCAAGATAGGTATGTGCACACGCGCGAAGTTCCGTTTGATTTTTTTTGACATAACTTTTTTTGTTCATGTACAGTGTAAGATGCTCAAGCACACAAACCAAAGGCGATGGTGTACCCCGAGATTCATACTGCTTGAATTGCTTCAAAATAGACGCTTGACTCAGCGAGGCCCCTTTTTCAATCGACGTCATGACGGATAAAGGCAGGTACAACCGATACACAGGCAGAGCGACATATGTTTCTAGATACTTGAGGTATTGCTTAGTGTTAGCCTCTATTTGCGCAGGTTTTTTATCCACGTAGGCAAGGAACAAGCTATGAAAAACACCCAATATGTTATCTAAATAATAACTGCGTCCTTCATGGTGTCGCTTCAGTGCAGGTAACGCTTTGTCATACAGCGCTTGTGCTGTGTCGTGTTCATTATGTAACAGCGCGAGCGTTGCACGCACCATCCATGATAATCCTGATTTTTCGTCGCGTATTCTCGCACAACATGCCGCCGCCGCATCAAGTTTTCCGCATGATATATGAATGATGGCGCTGTAATAAAACAAAATATCGTGCGTGATCTCACGTTCTAAAGGCTCAGACAATAAGGCACGTATATTGTTTGTATCCATTGATTGGACATGCTCGCAATAATAATCACTCAAACGGGCAACACACACAACGTGTCGAATGATCGGGTGTCGAGAGGCCAGCCATGTTGTATCCAAAGGACCATGGACCATCAAATTCATCAGATGTATCAGTAGTTTGGTGCAATACGTGGGGTTGGTTGAAAAAGCTAAAAAATAATATGGATCGTTGGCATACATTGTTTTTAATAAACGTGCTCGAATACACGCTCCATTCCCATAATCATGTTGAATGTGCGTATAAAACTCACAAAAATCAGGGTGAGTGCTCGGGAAAAACACATCTACGATAGCAAAAACCCACTGCAACTCATCTTCATTGAGTAAAGGTAGTAACTGATGATGCAACAAAGCATGAACCACGATTTTTTCGTCATCCTTCCCAAAACCTAGCGCCAGAAGATTTTTTATTTGCTTCTCGCAGCTGCTTATTGTCAAGGCACGTTCTTTATCATCCCGAAGACCGGAATCAACCGCCGCGGCCAAGAATCGCGTTTTATGATGCCAAACAAGCGTGTCATGAAAAAAAATCAGTCCTGCAATGATTTTTTTATCCGACGTATGAAGTTTTTTAAAAACATTGCAAAGCGCGACAATCGATTGTTCTGTTGACATACTAACTCACATCTTAAGGTTACATGTATTTAGGGGATATTTTACAGGAATTATCTATGTGGTCAATATTCAACCCAAAAACAATCTCAACGGGCTTGGTTCGCAATTTGAGAAACAATCGATTTTGTTTGTGAGAAATGCTTGACTTGGTTCGTTTGAATACTTTGCTCACGCTCACCCGCGTAGATAAGAAAACCAAAAGGACAGCGCTCTTGTGCTATCTCTTTAAAATAACGTAAGCCTTTTAAAAAATCAGAGTGAAACGTTTTAGAGGCTTTAATTTCTATCGGAATAAGCTCATGCCCATGCTTTATAATCAAATCCACTTCATGCTGATTGCTATCACGATAAAAGTAGCAATTAGGCTCCATGCCTTGATTTAATTGATGTTTTATTATTTCTAAAACGATAAAATTCTCAACTAAATTCCCACGTAATGGATCACGCGCCAGTTGTTCTGGCGTATGAATATCCAAGCAATAACTTGCGAGCCCCACATCCGTAAAATAAATTTTAGGTGATTTTATCATCCGTTTGCCAAAGTTTTCAAAATAAGGTTGAAGACGATAAATAACAAAGGATGCTTCGAGTATCGATAACCAATGGTGAATTGTCGTTGTAGAAACGCCCAATTCGTTGCTCATATTACTCGCATTAAAAAGCTGCCCGATACGAGAGGCGCATAACTTGATAAAACGCTGAAACATACTTAACTCTTTAATGTTAATAAGCTGCCGTACATCCCGCTCAACATAGGTTTTTAAATAATTTCGATAAAATTTTGTAGGACTTAGATCGCCTGGTTCTTGATATACGCGAGGATACATTCCACGATATATATAATAATTTAAGTCATGATGCTGCTGTGTAATCGGCAATTCTGCCAAACATAACGGAAGTAAGGTCAGCAATGCTGTTCGACCCGCCAGTGATTGGCTCACAGATTGATGTAATTCTTTTTGATGACTGCCCGTTAAAATAAAAAGCCCTTTCTTCGACGGTGCGTCATCCACAATTCCTTGAAGATACGATAATAACAGCGGTAAGCGCTGAATTTCGTCTAAAATTGCACCATCTGGGTAATTATCAAGAAATCCTTTAGGATCTTCTTCAGCAAAACTCCGCTCATCTGGATTTTCTAATGAAACATAAGGCTTATCATTAAATAAATGACGCACTAACGTGGTTTTCCCCGATTGCCGCGGACCGAGTACGGTTACAATGGGATAGGCTTTCGCCATATCCAACATTTCTTGCTCTATATCTCGGTTCAGAAACGTCATAAGATGCTTGGTTGATATTTAATTTAATCGGTATAACCCAAGCTTAGTCTATGCAAATCGAAAGTTCAACGTTCAATTTACATAAACATCGCCAACAATGCGCTCTAAATCACACCTAGGTTCCCAGCTTAATGCTTGTTGTTCGAGCGTTGTATCAGCATACACCTCAAACAAATCACCTGGCCTACGTGCCTCATATTGAATAGGAATTGATATATTATTTATTTTTTCAAAGCACTTAACCGTTTCTAATACGCTATATCCTTGCCCACTGCCTAGATTAAACACATGAAAACCCTCCTGGTGCTCCATAAAATCTAAGCCTCGAAGATGCGCGTCAGCTAAATCAAGCACATGAATATAATCACGAATACCGGTTCCGTCCGGTGAATCATAATCATGCCCATACACCGATAAATGCGGTTTTTTGCCATGCGCTACTTTTAAAATCGACGATAATAAACTAGCCTCTGCATCGCCCATCAAAAGCGATGTTAATGCTTCACTGCCATCAGAACCTGCGGCATTAAAGTATCGAAAAGCAACCGCTCGTATTTCTGGGTAAGCCGCCACCATATCTGAAAGCATGGTCTCACTCATCAACTTACTTTTACCATAAGGTGTCACCGGGTCAATGGCCGCCACCTCAGAACAGGGCTGCTCCGCATCCGGTGCATATACCGCGGCTGTCGATGAAAAAACAAAGCGCTGAACACCCGCCTCTCTCATGGCATCTAAAAGATTCAGTGTCCCAAGTACATTATTTTGATAGTAAGCAAGCGGCTCTGATAGCGATTTAGGGGCATTTTTTAACGCTGCAAAATGCACCACGGCATCAATATCCGTATGTTTTTCAAACAAGCTATTCAGCGCATCTTTATCGCGTATATCCTGCTTAAAAAATATCGCTTTGTCTGGCGTTCCGGCTTGATGTTGAATGTACTCAATCGCCGCTTCTGAGCCGTTGGTGAGATTATCTAATAAAACCAACGCATGCCCTGCTTTCAAAGCAGCCACACAAAAATGACTGCCGATATATCCTGCTGCACCTGTCACAAGTAATCGCATTTCATTCGTCCTTAATTAAATTCAGGTTTAATATAAAAATCCAAAATAATACAATGGAATTTCACCCGTTGAAGATAGCATGGTATCTTCTTTAATCAATTTTAATCAATGAGGCATCGAAATGTTGTCTTGATAAGTGCTAGCACTATAGTTGCCTAACTAGGCCTCACATACCTCACGTGCATAAATATCTTCATAACGCGTGATATCATCCTCACCCAAATAAGCGCCACTTTGCACTTCAATCACATACAACGGCACGTCGCCTGGGTTACTTAAGCGATGCGTGGTTTTAGGTGGTATGTACGTCGACTGATTGACCGTAAGGCGAAAATGCTGCGTATCATTCACAACATCGGCCTCTCCTGCCACCACAACCCAATGTTCGGCGCGATGTTCATGGCGCTGCAATGAAATACGTGCCCCAGGTTTTAACATCAAACGTTTGACTTTGAATGCGTCACCTTCGGCTAATATTTCATACGTGCCCCACGGACGCTGAACACACGTATGTGCATCCGCTAAACTCTGATGCTCTTTACCCAGCGCGCTCACCAAATCTTTCACTTGCTGCGAATAACGCTTATCTGCAACCAAAATGGCGTCGCGTGTCGCCACAATGATTTGATCACGAAGTCCCAACGCCGTGACCAAGACGTGCTCGCTACTAATTAAACAGCCTTCACTTTCTTCAGCGAGCGCTTTACCTTGTAAAACATTACCATGCGCGTCAGCTTTGTTGATTTCTGCAACAGCCGACCAACAACCTAAATCGTTCCACGCAATATCCATGGGTACAACAACCGCGCGTTCGGTTTTTTCCATCACGGCATAATCAATGGAATCGGCACGACACGCTGCAAATGCTGTTGCATCTAAACGAAAATAATCATGTTGACGATACGCTTGTTGATAGGCCGCCTCGGTATGCGCAAATAATTCAGGCTCAAATCGCGATAACTCTTCCAAATACGTGGTCGCACGGCACACGAACATACCGCTGTTCCAGTATGATGTACCGCTTTGTATACACGCTTCAGCCACCTCAACCGTCGGCTTTTCTCGAAACTGTGCGACGGAGTACACACCCGTCGCTTGCTGCTCTGCCGTATCAATGTACCCATAGCCAGTTTTAGGGCTTGTAGGCTTCACGCCAAACGTGACCATGGCTGGCGTATGCGTCACATAATCAATGCCGCGCTGCATGGCCGCTTGCCAAGCCGCTTGATCTTCAATCCAATGGTCAGACGGCAACACCACTAAAATGGCATCTTCACCGACGACATCTAATACACGATGCGCGGCACATGCAATCGCCGGTGCTGTGTTTCGAGCACAAGGTTCTAGTAAATAGGTCAGGTTTGCGTCTACGTTCTTCAGTTGATCTTGGCACAAAAAATAATGCGCTTCGTTACTCACCACCACCACCCCCGTGTGTGGAATATTCTTCGCGCGGTCAACGGTTTGCTGAAGCAGTGATGTTTTGCCATGCAAGTTCAAAAACTGCTTAGGGAAGTCTTTGCGTGACAAAGGCCATAAGCGCGTACCCGATCCACCGGCTAATATAATTGGAAAAACATGCATAATACTCACTGACTCCCTTGCATTAAGACTTCGTGTCATCATAACGTTGTTTTATCAACATCGCGAACATAATTTCAAGACGTTTTTTGCATTAAATCACAACCATAATTCAAACATCTTGAAATCATTGCCCCTAAAAAAATGTGTGTCCATAGCCGTACTTGACGCCAATGGCTTCATCTTATTTCAGCAGGTGCTGCTATCTAATAATCGATGCAGTTGTCCTATCAAATAAAAAGGTATCGACAATAACTGGTACTGTACGGCCTCTCCTGAATGTATTTTTGCATGAACCTCCACGGTACTTGGATGATCTGCATTCATGCGTACGGCTTGCTTTAGGCCCTTTAAATGCATGAAATAATGCAACGATTTTAATGTTCCTGTACTACCTGATTTAACTTCAACAGGTATGATACGTCCTTCATGTTGTAGCAAATAATCAATTTCAGCACTTGAACCCTTTTGTTCTCGTAACCAATAATATAAATGAGGTTCTTTATAGCTCGGTTCCAGTGTTTTCAGTAATTGACCGACAACTTGTTCTGAAAGGCCGCCTTTGTTCACCCATGTTAAATCATCCACCTGTTTGATTTGGTGCAATTTAATATCCATAAGTGAAGATACCAGGCCAACATCTAAAAAAATTGCTTTCATAAACTTATCTTTGATATCGCCACCGAGTGGCACACCATTCCCATGCGTGGCGAATACTTTATGACATATGCGAGCCATACAAAGTAATTGTAAGGCTTTTTTAAATGGCTCCGACGACACCTGTTTATTGGCTCGACTAAACATAAATTTTTCGCCCAACAACTTAGGCACCGTCATTAAAATTTCATCAAGTCGCTCGTGTGATATTCGTCCGGGATATTTTGCAAAATCATCCCTATACGTTGCTAGCAAAGCATGATGAATTTGGGAGATAGCATCCAAGGAACGTTGTTCTTGCCAGCTCACCACAGCTTCTGGCATACCACCAATCATCATATACTCTTTCATATACGCCATGAGCTTAGTATGAATGGTTGTGGGGATTGGTTTACTCCATTGCCATGATGACAAAAACTCGACCAACTTAACGCAGCCTTGTGCCTCCAAGAATTCTTCAAATGAAAAGGGCTCAACATGAAGGTAGCTAATTCGACCAACGGGCATACTGAATGAATGCTCGGCTAGCGTAAACTCTAATAAAGATCCTGCTGCAACGACAGGTAAACCAGGCATTTCCTCAAAAAACCAGCGCAATTTGCTTAATAACTCTGGAGCGGCTTGGATTTCATCTAAAAATAACAGGCTATTCGCGGGGTCAATCGTGATATTAAGTTCTGACTCAAGATTCATGATGATTTCTTTAGGATCATTGCTTATAAATAAATCTCGCCAGGCTAGACGCTTTTCAAAATTAAGTTCAACGAGTTGTTTTCCCGTAAGATGTGCCAGCTGACGCACCATCCACGTCTTCCCAACCTGACGAGCGCCACGAATAACCACGGGCTTTCTATTACTTGCATGAATCCATGTCGACAAATACGCTAGAGCTTTTCTCATACGCTATAAAATTCTCTATTTTTATTAAGAATAGCAGAACAAGCCATAAAAAAAAAGAAAAGAACCGGTTCTTTTCCAGTCATACACAACAAAAGAACCGGTTCTTTTAATGAAATTCCGGGGGTTACTGTTTTAATTCGCAATTGCTATTTGCGATTTTTAACTTAAAACGCAAATAGCAATTGCGAATTACCTAACATGTAGTAGGCTTACTTTAATCCCTTAGATTATATAGAGCCCACCATGTATCAACGTTTATTTCATCTGGACAGTAACACTCAGAGCGTTTTTATTTTTGGCCCCAGAGGAACGGGAAAAACCAGCTGGCTAAAAGAAACCTGTAAAAATGCGCTTTATTTTGATTTACTACACAGTCAAGTTTATACAGCGTTTTTAGGTAACCCCAGTCTTCTTGAATCACGCATCCCGTCTACCTATGATAATTGGGTTATTATCGATGAAATTCAAAAAATACCCGCGCTTTTAAACGAAGTACATCGACTCATTGAATCAAAAAAAATTAAATTTATACTTACGGGCTCAAGTGCACGCGCTCTACGTAAAAAAGGCGTTAACTTATTAGCGGGAAGAGCCTTAACGGAGCACATGCATCCTTTGATCGCAACCGAAATAGGCGAAACATTTGATCTCGACAAGGCGTTGACAACCGGTTTATTGCCGATGGCTTATCAATCGAATCATTACAAACGATATTTAAGTTCCTATGTTGAAACCTATCTAAAAGAAGAAGTATTACAAGAGGCGCTAACACGAAATATCAATCTTTTTGCACGATTTTTGGCAGCAGCTTCCTTTTCTCAAGGAGGTGTCTTAAATTACACAGATATTGCACGTGAAATTGGAACAACCCGACAAACCGTGACCAACTTTTTTGATATTTTAGAAGATTTACTGATTTCCATTCGCCTGCCTGTTTTCAGCAAACGTGCCAAGCGTGAAGTCATTGCACAAAATAAATTTTACTACTTTGATGTGGGTGTTTACTTAACGTTACGACCTAAAGGCCCCTTGGATATAGAGCGTGAATTACATGGCCCGGCATTAGAAACGCTTTTTTTACAACATCTAAGAGCGATGAATGATTATTATCATTTAGGTTATGAACTTTATTTTTGGAAAACCAAAAGTCAATTAGAAGTTGATTTTATACTTTATGGCGAGAAAGGTTTATTGGCCTTTGACATAAAAAATAATACTCGATTAAATACAAAGGACTTTAAAGGTCTTAAAGCGTTCAAAGCAGATTATCCAATGGCGACGTGTTATATGATTTATAGGGGCGATAAACTTTATTGTGAACATGACATTCACGTCATTCCAATGCAAGCAGCCCTGTTTGATTTGCCCGCGATATTAAATATGACACAGTCAAATGCCCTTTAAAATTAACGTCACCCTGCTTCAGCAAGCTCAGAACAAAACTCTGGCACTAAGCTTTTTAACAAAATCAACAACTCAGCGGTTTGATGGGCATTGCATGCATTTTGAATCATCCGAATCGTTTGGGTTAGCTCATCCCAATCAATCGCTCGAAAGCGCGCTTTAAACAATTTTTCATGCTCTGTTTGGACCAATTCTTCAGAGGGATGAAACAATTCTTCAAACAGCTTCTCGCCAGGCCGCAGGCCCGTGTATTGAATTTCAATATCTTCACCCGGCTTTTTTCCTGCCAAGCGAATCATCTGTTCAGCCAAATACTTAATCTTAATAGGCTCGCCCATATCCAACACGAAGATTTCGCCACCTTCACCATTGACCATGGCCTGCAAGATCAATTGGCTTGCTTCAGGAATCGTCATAAAATAACGCTGAATATCTGGGTGCGTTACCGTTAAAGGCCCGCCTGCTTCTAATTGCTTCTGAAACAAAGGTACCACACTACCAACAGAGCCTAAAACATTTCCAAAACGTACTGTTATAAATTTTGTTTTAACCCGTTGATTTAAATTCTGACAATAAATTTCAGCAATACGCTTGGTCATGCCCATAATATTCGTAGGATTGACCGCTTTGTCTGTCGAGATGAGAACAAACTTGTCAACATCCGCAGCAAGGCTCGCCTCAGCAACCACACGTGTCCCAAGCACATTATTACGTACAGCCACACGTGATTGATGCTCCAGCAATGGCACATGTTTATAGGCTGCCGCATGAAATACAAGACTTGGCTTAACACGTGCAAAGAGTTCATTCACGGCAATTCCATCAAGTACACTGACGAGTGCTGTTTCATAGTGTACCTTAGGAAAGTGTAAGAGAAGCTCTCGTTCAATGTGATATAAATTAGCTTCGCTGTTATCCAGCAAAATAAGCTTTTCTGGCTGAAGTATGGCAATCTGACGACATAACTCTGAGCCAATCGAACCACCCGCGCCCGTCACAAGCACACAGCGATTTTGAATGCCGGATTCAATTTTATCCCACTGCAATTCAACTTGATCGCGCCCAAGAAGATCTTCAATCTTCACGGTCCGAAGTGCATTCACCTCAACGCGTCCAGAGACAAGTGCCGATAAGCTCGGTAAGGTTCTAAAAGGCGCGCGACTGAGCTCACAATAACTAACAATCCGTCGCATATCAGCTGAACTCGCTGAAGGAAGCGCGATAAAGATTAAATCAGCAGCGCATTGCATCACAAGCTCAGGGAGTTGTGGCGTTGTACCTAGCACCCGAACGCCATGCACTTCGAGCCCCCGCTTTTTCCGACCATCATCCACAAGTCCAACGGGCAAATACTCATGACTACGCTGCAAATCACGTACCAAACCAGCACCCGCACTACCTGCCCCAACAATTAAAACGCGCTTTACGGCCTCACCTGCGTCCATTTGCTTATTTCGTGTATCTCGATAACTACGTAATAATAATCGTGCGCCACACAAGAAAGCCATCAGCAATAAACCATATAACGGCAACACGGCCTTCATAGCCAGCTGCTTTCCAGGCCATGCATAAAAAACAGCGAGAGCGAATAAGGTTCCGGTCAAGACTGCTTTAACAATACGTGATACATCTTTCAGTGAGGAAAATTGCCAAACACCGCGATAAACTCTAAACATATAATAACAAGGCACTTGAAGTGCCAGCAAAACAAGCAGCGGAACCCAGGCTTGATGACGTGCCCAGCTTTGAAACAATTGAAGTGAATCAAATTGAACGGCATGAGCAGTAAACCAAGCCATTGGAATGGCTAAAACGTCAAAAGCAATCACAGGCAATTTAATGTAAACTTTTTGAAAGAATGAAACGTTCTTATCCATGTTGGCGCATCCTTGTTAATCACATCCATCCATTTAAAATGGACACATCATTAAGCTTCTTCAAGCATTGTTTCTACCTCGCCTTGCTCGACGACATGCTTACCCGTAGCAAACTGCATAATCTCTTGAAGTACGCCACATGTATGATTCATCTCATCCCTTGTAAGCGTTGGATGAATGAGCAACATGAAACTTGTCTCCCCTAGCTCCTGCGCTATTGGCAAAGATTTGTCAGGACGCCATCCTGTACCATCAAACGCTTTTTCATGATAAATCTCAGCACACGTTCCAGCATAACACGGCACATCACGCGACCACATCTCCATCATGATACGCTCTTTATCCCACCCTTGAGCCAGCATATTGGGTTCAAAGAAAACATACGCCTTATAAGCTGCATGCTCTATGTAAGCAGGTATTTTAGGAACTCGAAGCCCTGGTATACGACGTGCTACTTTTTCTATTTGTCGAAGATTTGATAGACGTTTTGTATGCCAATCATCCATACGATTCAACTGAATACGACCAATGGCTGCTTGCATCTCCGTCATACGCCAATTGGTCCCAAACTGCTCATGAACCCATTGAAACCCTTCTTTTCGTTCAGAACCAAACATCGCATCCCATGACTTTCCATGATCTTTATAAGACCACATACGTGACCACAAGGCTTTATCATTCGTTGTGACCATGCCACCCTCACCACCGGTGGTCATGATTTTGTCCTGACAAAAGGACCACGCAGCAACATGCCCTAACGACCCCATCGGTTTGTTTTTATAACGTGCACCATGGGCTTGCGCACAGTCTTCAATAACAAACAGATTTTTCTCATCTGCAAGCGCCATGATTTCATCCATCTCACAAGGCCAGCCAGCAAGGTGCACGCAAATAATAGCCCGAGTTTTAGGTGACAACACAGCTTGAATACTCTCAGCCGTGATATTTTGACTGTTGCGATCAACATCTGCAAACACAGGTGTTGCACCTACAGAAACGATACACGATACAGACGCAATAAACGAACGAGGCGTCACAATGACCTCGTCCCCAGGACCCACACCAAGCCCTCTTAATGCAAGCTCTAATGCCACGGTACCATTCATCAGGGTAATCGCATGCGCAACACCTGTCCAGGCAGCAAACTCTTCCTCAAACTTTTGACATTCTTGCCCTGTCCGCGCATTCACACGATTTGATAAAAGCACCCGCTCTACAGTATCGGCTTCTTCCTGTGTAAAACACGGCCATGTAGAATAAACAGTATTAAGCACGGTTTCCCTCCCGTATTGATGTTATTTTAAAATGTTGTTATGACGACATCGCTTCTAAATCAATCACAACAGCTCCCCAAGAATAGCCGACACCAAATCCTACTAGCATGACATATTTACATCCCTTCGCCTCATTGTTTTTCAAGATTTCTGTAAGTGCTATAGGAATGGTTGAAGAAACCGTATTGCCAAATTCTCGAAGTTTGAACACAAATTTAGATGTAGGAATATTCATTTTTTTTCTTAAAAATTCAAGCATATACTGATTCGCTTGATGAAAAACATATAGATCAATTTGCTCTTCTTGTATCCCTGCTCGACCGAGTGATTTTTGAATAATATCCGGCACGACATCAAGTGTAAATGTGAAAATTTCAGGCCCATTCATTTTTAAACCATGAAGACCTTCTTCCGCTTTTTTTAAGCCCGAACCATGTGCAATTAAATTTTTAGCACCCCGTCCGTCCGTGCCAAACGCCGCTGGGAAAATAGATACCTGAGAAGCGTCATTCCCAATCCAACTAGCAGAAGCTCCATCCCCAAAAATAGTTCTCACCGTTTTATCATTCGGTTCAATGTACTTGCTATAGGTGTCCGCGGTTAATAACAAAACATTATTCGCTTGATGTGTTTCAATCAGCCCTTTTGCCATCGCTAAACCATATACATACCCCGAACACCCCAAATTATAATCCAGGGCTCCAACAGCATTAGAGCATGCTAAACGCTCTTGGAGCATGCACGCTGTTGTAGGAAGTGCATAATCAGGGCTCTGTGTGCAATATAAAATAAAATCAATTGCTTCTGCAGTAACTTTGTAACTAGCAAATAATTTTTGGGCTGCCAAGCATGCAAAATCAGAAGCATACTCATCAGCACGAGCGATATGTCGTTGAGATATCCCCGTTTTTGCTTCAATTTTTTCAATCGACCACTCAGGAAAGTCTTTTGCTAAATCCTCATTCGATAGTACTGAATCAGGCAATGCATATTCAACACCTTTCAAAACGGCATGGCGCATACTCAATTCTCAACAATTGTTCGTGCAGGTATACCAAACACGGTATGTTTAGACTTTATATTTCGTATCACAACAGATCCCGCTCCTATTATAGAAAATTCTCCTACTTTTTTCCCTGGTAAAATTGTCGCATGTGAACCCATAAAAACGCCTTGTTCCAAACAAGCAAATCCTGTCACATCACAATGAGAACTCAGCGTGCAACCTCGTCCAACGTGCACATCATGTCCAACACTTGTGGCAACATTCAGTGTCACGAAGTCACTTATTGTTGCTTGTGTCGCAATGTAGGTGTTCGGAAAAGCTATAAGACCCACACCCAACGCTGCATCATGAGCAATGAAAGCAGAGGAATGCACCATATTCATAAAAGTAGCACCTTTTGCTAATAAGCCCTCACAGACACGTAACTTATCCTTAGGATTTCCAATGGCACAAACAAAGCGATCATCTTTATTTAGCATATATTCTGCGCAGCCTCCAAGTACAGGATGAGTTGCTTCAACTGCCTTCAAAGAATCTGGGTTATCATCTAAAAACCCCTTGAAACTAAGCTCTTTCGAGAGAATACGCTCCCCTGCAACTGATAAAATTTCTCGTCCAAAAGCACCTGCACCAATAATAATTAAATTATTCACCTAAAACTCCATGTTTCATAAATTGAGTACACGCCGTCTGAAAAAAGGCAATCCTTTCTTCTTCTTGATGCAATGGACTGTGTGCATTACCCATCTCACAAGCTCCTAACTGGACCTGCTCACATATCACTTTATCTTCGTCAAAAACACGCCGATTAAAATCAACAGCCATCGTATTAAAATGATCGATGATTATTTGCTTCTGCTTCACCTCTAAGGTCGTAGCAAACACATAACTAACAAAACGTGTTTGATTGTAAGCACAAGGAATAATTTGCTGTACTGCAATTGTTGTTCCATAAGCTGTAGCAAGCGTCATGCATGGGAAAATAAGGTGCTGTACATAATCTTCTACATGCAGAGGTCGACTCGCGTACATTTCTTTCATCACAGGGGATTTATTTAATTTTGTTTTAAACAGCATGCGCACACTAGAGTGTGGCGTGTCATAAGTAAATTCTGCCGATTCAATCCCAACTGTATATAAACTCTCTGGATGTACTTTTCGCACATGATAATGCTCTAACGTATTTTCGACTACAATTTTCCAGTTTGCTTGAATCATCATATCATTACAGTCTAAACATTCACCTAATGCTTGACTGATGGTTTCAAGCTCTTGATAATAACTCCCCAAGTATTCATCTAAGCTTTGTTCTTGGCCCCCTAGGCTAACAAAAACAAATTCGCCACAAAGCGAGACTGAATAACGTGTTAAACACAAGGATTTCTTATCTAAATCCTTAAACCCTTTTTGATCAGGAACGGCATACAGCTCACCTTCTTTATCATAGGTCCACCCATGATACGGGCATTGCAAATGAGCTTCACCTTCACGCTTTCCTTTCCCCTCACAAAGTCGACTAAAGCGATGAGAGCAGACATTACGAAAAGCTCGAAGATCCCCCTCAAAATTCATAACAACAATTGAAACCCCAGCAAAATCAAGCGTAATATATTGTTTATCTTCTTTTAAATCTCTAGAAAAACCAGCTAAAAGCCATGTGCTATTAAATACAGTATCTCTTTCTTGCTGATAAAAACTAGCGTCCGTGTATGCTTCTACTGAAAATGGTGATTTTGTAGTATCATTAAACATATCTATATCTCTTTTGTTAAGCTGAATAACCACCATCCACCGACAAGCATGTCCCTGTTATCCAACGACTTCCAGGAACGAGCAAATACGCAATAGCATTTGCAACATCTATAGGTTTCCCCAGATCAAGCAAATGTTTTGATCGAATGGCCTGAATTTGTTCGGGGAGCATTTTTGAAAATAACGCTTGTGTCATATCGGTTTCAATAACAGCAGGTGCAATACAATTCACCTTAATTTTTTTTGGTGCCAGCTCATGCGCCAAAGATTTAGTCAAGGCGATCACAGCACCTTTACTCGCAGCATAAGCTGAAACACCCGATTCACCCAAAAGCCCTGCAACCGACGATAACAAAACCACACGTCGATCATCTGTATTAGAACTAACATTTTTATGGCAAAAACCCTTCACCAACGCAAAAGAAGCTTTTACGTTAATTTGAAATACCTTATCAATATCAGCTTCTTCTATATATCGTAATGGTCTGGTGTCATGAACCCCTGCGCAATGAACAAGGCTATCTAGTTCAGTTAGATTGGTTCGCATCCAGCGGGGCAAATCATCACAATTGGCTAAATCATAACTAAAGTACTGATGTTTACGTGTTGCATTGAGCTCAGACATAAGCGCTTGCAGTTTATCTTCTCGCCGAGCAAGCAAAACTAACGTCGCACCCAAACCATCTAAATATTTTGCTGTCTCATATCCAATGCCTGATGAAGCACCCGTAACTAAAATCTTTTTTCCACTTAAATCAAAGTCCGCTTTCACAAATCTGTTTCCTTAAACAAAGACACATCTAAACACGTGGTTCGCTCATCCATCGTCAATGAAACACCACACCATGAATAGCCCACACCAAAACCAGCTAAAATCAAATTCCTTGGTGTATCAACGTATGGTAAATTACATAACGTAAGTGGAATGGAAGCTGAGCTTGTATTTCCATATTGAGATAAAGATAAAGGCAATTGATGCTCGTTGATTTTCATGCGTTTCGCTAAATGCTTTAACATGAAAGCATTTGCTTGATGCAATACAATTGAGTTTACATCTGAAATTGTCCATTTCGCATTATCCAACAAATCTTGAATTAATGCGGGAACTGCTGCCAGAGTAAAAGCAAAAATTTCGCCGCCATCCATCGATAAGTACTGCGCATCGCTTATGCATTCATGGGAACGAAAACCACCTTCCTCTACAATTAAGTTCTTTGCACCGGTTCCATCAGTTCCCCAGGCAAACATCCATGGTTGCGTACCTTCACGCTCATCTGCCTCAAGCAACGTTGCCGTGCCTGCATCACCAAACAAAGGATAAGTTGCACGATTTTCAGGATTAACAATCTTACTAATCGTATCCCCTGCCAATAAAAGCACTCGATTAGCTGCTTTATTTTGAATAAAGTTTGAAGCCATCCATAATCCGTAGGTATACCCAGAACACCCCAAATTAATATCAAATGCCGCACATGCTTTGCTCAAGCCCAACTTGCCATGTAAGATACATGCCGTTGCAGGCAAGGTATGGTCTGGCGTCTGAGATAAAAAAATCAACATATCTATCGAGTCTAGCGAACAATCTAACGTATTCAATAACCGGTTAGCTGCTGCCAAACACAAATCGGATGTGCACGTATTATCATCTGCAACGTGCCTATTTTCTACCCCCGTACTCGCAACTAATTTATCTGTGGCTGCTTGGCCATAGAGAGAGTAATCCTCTGAGAAATGTCGCGTTTGGCTTGGAACAACCGTCGACACACCCGTAATTTTTACACCATCAATACGTTGAATGCGATTCATAACGCATTTCTATTGCCCAATAGCTTGATCAGATCATTTATTGTTTCTGCCTGATGAATCGCCGTTGGAGCAACCTGTACCGAAAATTCCTCATCGGCCATCGCGATAAAACCAATAATACTCAATGAATCCCAGTTTTCTAGTCCTTCTAACCGCTCACTACCAGACAAAGTTCCCGGATCAAGTTCTAATAACGTATCTATTCTATTTAAGACCTGTTGCATAACTATTATCTCCTTATCCATAGATATAAAACTTACATTTAAGCCTGTGCTCGCATGGGCTCTTTTTCTTTATGTGCCAATTCTAAACATGAAACAAATCGTTCGGCAAGCTTAATTCGATCAAAATCAGCCGCAAGCAAGTACGTCTGTTCAGCCATCTGCTGATTTTGGTCGAATGATGCTTCTGAAGACAGCTCCATTAAAACCCTTGCAAAGCCCTCAGCATCATTCGGTGAAACCACCACGCCACACGCATGCGACTGAATTAAGTCCGCAACCCAGCCAGGATAATTATTTATAACGGGCAATCCTGAAGCAATGTAATCAAAAAATTTATTCGGTGAAGTCCCATAATAAAATGCTGGTACATTTGCAAGCACCATTAAACCAAGATTTGCACGTTTTAAAAGATGTCGCAGCTCTTCTTTAGGCATGGGAGGAAAAAAGATACAATTATCCAGACTTTCATCTTTTGCCCGCTTACACAACTCAGGTTTTAACTTACCGTCACCTACAAATAGAAACTTAATTCGCGCAGCGTCACTAGGCATGTTCGCTATTATTTTTGCAACATTTAAAACAGCATCCAAACCATTTGCTATACCATGAGCACCTGCAAAAATTACGATAAAATCCGTTTCTTTAATACCGTCCCATGCAATGACTTCGGACTCTTGTTGAAAAAAAGAAAGATCACAGCCATTAGGTATCATTTCAACAGGCTTGTTTTTCACTAGAGATTCTATGTGCTCAACAATACCCGGAGACAGTCCAATTAACTGGTCTGCGGCAAAATAAGCGCGCCGCTCAAGCCAAGTCAGCATACATAGAATAAGTGGATTTGTTATCACGCCTAGTGCTTTGGGCAATTTAGGCCATGAGTCGCGTACTTCAAATACAAATACTTTTTTTGGTTTAATCCATTTTAGCAAAATACCAGGAATAGCAACGGTTAAAGGTGTGGAGGTTGCAAACAACACATCAAATTTTTCTTTAAAAACAAGTTGAATACTACGCCATGCAAATTGTAAAAATTTAAACGAACGTTTAATCAAACCATCATAATTTGAAAAAGGAATAACAATTTCAATCACATCTATCCCTTCTACCATACCGCGACGCAATCCTTTTTTAATCGGCGTGGATAATCCCGTCTGGCTCATAGCGTGCGAGCCACAAATCATGGTGACGCGATGCCCTTTTGCAAGCAACGCTTTGGCAAACTCATATGAACGTGTTCCTGAAGCACCCTCAGGTGTTGAAAAATACTGATGGATATAAAGAACATTCATTCGCTTAAACACCCAGTACTTTTATTAGCCACCCCCATGAAAGCTTCAGTTGTTACATGATTTTCACTTTGGATACCTTCGCGATACAGTACTTTTTTAAGTGTCATGCTTAAAATTTTTAAATCTAATCGTAAAGATTGATGTTCTACATACCACACATCAAGTTCAAATTTATTTTCCCAAGAAAGAGTATTGCGCCCATTAATTTGCGCCCAACCTGTAATGCCAGGGCGAACATCATGCCGACGACTCTGCTCATCTGTATATAATGGCAAATACTCCATCAAGAGCGGCCTTGGGCCAACCAAACTCATTTCACCCTTAAGAACATTCCAAAGTCCTGGTAATTCATCCAAACTCGTTGAGCGTAAAAAGTGTCCGAATTTTGTCAATCGCATTTCATCAGGAAGAGGCTTTCCTACGTCATCGAATGTTTCTTTCATTGAGCGAAACTTAATTAATCGAAAAGGCTTACTTCCTACTCCCGGTCGTATTTGTGAAAACAACACCCGGCCACCCAATTTAAAACGAACTAATGCGGCGAGCGCCAAAAAACATGGAGAGAGAAGCAACAACAAACTGGCGGAAACAAATATATCCATTCCTCGCTTAAACATCACCACTCCTTGTGATTCAAACCCACTCATACTCAGAAATTAACTCGCCGGGTTGATGAATCTCAACTTCCAAGACCGGCACGTCTTCTTTTTGTAGATAATAACGCGATTCCCACCCTGTGACGAGAGCTATACGCGAAATAGCTATATTAGATACAATCGTAAGACGGGCGTGTTTGCTCACGACAGATGTTCCTACAATGCGCCAATCACCTGGAAGTAAACGCCAACGCAAAATAGCTTTTTCACTAAAACCACTCACCTGATCCGTTACTTTAAAGTTTTTTTCTGAAAGCGATATTTTTCTCTTATGATAACAGGCCTTATTATCTCGATACGAGGCCGAAACACTTATATCTTTATTCGAGATATGAATCGGTTCAACAACTTCGATTTTTAACCAGTCTCCCAGTAAAAATCGACCCAACCGAGGCATTTGATCGCGATCATCAAATTGAATGGTATTATGGCTCTTGGTTCCTGAAAAATAGTTTAACCACTCAGGCTCTGTATTGTAACCATAAGTACCGGCATCTCGCAGATGATTAACGCCTTTCCGCCACAAATCAACATGTAAAGCATCTGCCTGGCTTGGTCTAAAACGAAAACGGGGATAACGCAGCAACGCCATATTTTGCTCGTTTTGTAACACCGCAAACCCACCCTCATCAAATAACTTATTTTTTTTGTTTTGAATGATTTTTTTAGGTAAATCAACTTGAAACCAAGCTAACGGTGCATCCCAATGCCCTTCGTCTAAATATGCTCTGGCATGCTCAAACAAAACCATGGATGTTTGAACCGTCGGTCTAAAATCACGTGAATCACAATCAACCAAGGAAAATAAAAGAGCACCATCATGCGCACCAAGGTTTGGAGCATCGCCCGTTGTTGAGTCCACCATCGCAGCAAGCCACTGTACCGCCGCCTTCGCTTTATTTTTATAGTCTTCTGAAAATCCGGGCAAATCTAATGCTCGTCGCCAAAGCTCTACCATGCAGAGTGTATCTAACAACAATCGATGATAATTCACTGAATATTGACTAAACGTACCGTCCGAGCTGACTAAACGCTCTATACGATTTTCAAGCCATCGCCTACCAAGCCGTTCCCATCGCGCGCCTTCGACAACCCCGCATCGCGCAAGCCAGCTTCCTCCGATAAACAACGCAGCCGCTTCAGACGTTCCATGATTATTATCTTGCGACATGGCATAACGAAGCGTTGGCAGAATACGTTTTATATGCGCTTTAACTAAATGTAATAAACAAGATGAACTATCCTGAACTTGCTCTAATAACAAAGCCCCCATCGCAAGATGCAAAATACGTATCCCGGTTTCTTGGCCACACTTCCAATTCAACCCTTGATAAGCAGGATTATTTTCACACCAGTCAGAAAGCCATTGATTCAAACGAGGTAACGCTTCAGCATCGCCTGATACATGTCGCTCAGCCAGCGCCAAGACCCATGCAAACCGTGAAGCTTCCCAAACACATTTAATATCACCCAGTTCTGCATCAAAATCTGAAAGCTTCCACCACGGCGTGCTCACATCGCCTCGCTTGCCTGTTTGTGAGTTTAAATGCCAATCAGGTGGCGCCTTACTTTGCCAGCTTTGCAGTGGTTTAAATTCATGTTTAGGCTGTTGCCTTAAGTGATCCTTTAAAAAAAGCCCCGCTGACAATGCATCTACTTTTCGAAAGCACAATGCATACCAACCAAGCTTTAATTTTAAGCGATACAATACAACATGAAAAATTGGACTAAATCCAAGTAACCAGGCTGTTTTTAGTTTAGTGTGTATACCTGGCATTCCGTCCTCTCAAGGCTGGTATATACAGTTTTATGTGTTTAGTTTGAATTTCCTGACGAAAATCTTCCGGTAAACGCGTCCAGTCCATGACATCAATGAAAATGGGTAATGTACTCTCTTGAAATGCTTGTCTAAGTTTCGTCAATTGACACACAATAGACGTCGGTGCATGCGTATGCAACACAACTAAATCTAGATCGCTTGTTGCGTGACTCAGCCCCTTAACACGACTACCATACGCCCAAACCTCACATTCCGGAACATACTGCTTCAAAATGCTCAACACTTCGTGTAACTCTTCTTCAGATAAATCAAGCTGCCGCATGACGAAGTACCTGAAGTAAATGCTCAACATCGCGAAAAAAAGAAGGAATCAACGTTAACGTTTCTTCAGCAAATCCTATACCATAATCATGCGCGGTACTGTTTCGATTATCTCGATATACAAACCATCGCTTACCCTCACTTTTCTCTAATAGATGATGTTTCACCGCGTGTCGAAAAATATCCTTAAATACAAGTTGATCGACTTCGTGTGGATTCGCAAAATAAGGTTTCAGTGCCTTTTTCAGTAACTTTCCTGACGTCTCTAAGGTCAACTCATAGCCTTTGATTAACGCATTTCTAAACACTTCGTATTCAATACTTTCAGACGAGCACTCCTGAAGCAATGCAAATGATTTTTTTAGTGTATTAAGACAGCGTTCCAAGTGTACCGTATTAAGTCCTGTCATCTTTTTTACCTCTGTTGTGCTTTCGAGACATGACACAAATGATACCATGATTTTTCATACACCCACTCGGCATTAAAAATTTCATATGATATCAATTGATAACCCATAATCAAAATAAGCCGTAAAATGCTAACTTATACTGCGCGCGGTATAGTATCAATTCCTCATGCAGGGTCGTCATTGCGTCAAGCAAAAAAGGCCTACCCTACAGACAGTTTGCCCTTTGCGTTCCGGTTCTAAATAATTTGAGTGCAACTTTTTTATTATGCTGGTAATATAGCAATACGCATTACTGTAACACAGGTTGCTATAATGGAATTTTATAATCGTGAAATTGAATTACAAACATTGCATAGCATGGCTATTAAATCCACTCACTCGGCACAAATGACGTTTATTGTTGGTCGACGACGGGTAGGCAAAACAAAATTAATATTAACAGCCTACCCTAATAATATGGTGTATTTTTTTGTTTCCAAAAAATCTGAGTCTCTGTTATGCCATGAATTTAAACTACAAATTCAATCGAATCTTGGGATTAAAGTTCATGGCAACTTTGCGCTGTTTTCTCAACTCTTTGAATATTTACTTGAGCTATCTAAAACACGTCATTTTACGTTAGTCATTGATGAATTTCAGGAGTTTTTTAATATCAACGCAGCAATTTATTCAGAAATACAAAACCTTTGGGATCGTTACAAGGAGCATTCCAAATTAAATTTAGTCTTGTCGGGCTCAATTTACTCACTGATGCATAAAATTTTCGAGCATGCCAAAGAACCTCTTTATGGGCGCGCCAATAAAAAAATGCTATTAAAACCTTTTAACATTAAAACCTTACGCGACATTTTTTTTGATTACCATGCTCCAACAACCTCCCAAGCAATGCTGGATTTTTACACCATTACCGGTGGTATGGCAAAATATGTTGAATTATTAGCCGATAACAATGCATTTGATCTTAATGCAATCCTGGATGTTTTTTTTGAAAACAGCTCTATCTTTATTCATGAGGGCCGCGATCTATTGATTGAAGAATTTGGCAAAGATTACACGACCTATTTTTCTATTCTCTCACTGATTGCAAGCTCCAAAACGTCACGCCCTGAAATTGAATCCATTTTAAGCAGGAGCATTGGGGGATATTTAGATCGACTAGAACATGATTTTGGCATTATTAAAACCATCAAACCGATTTTTTCCAAACCCAACAGTCGAACGCAAAAATATGCCATTGAAGATAATTTTCTAAACTTTTGGTTCCGATTTATCTATAAATATCAAAGCGCCATCGAAATTGAAAATTATGACTATGTCAAATCAATCATTAAAGATGATTTTAATACATTTTCAGGCCGATTTTTAGAAAAATATTTTGTTGAAAAACTCAAAAACTCTAAACAATTCAACCTAATTGGCAACTACTGGGAGCGAGGACATCAAAACGAAATTGACATCATTGCGGTGAATGAACGAGAAAAATTTGCCATCATTGCGGAAGTCAAACGCTCTGCAAAACGTATTAACTTACACGAGTTGGAACACAAGGCACGTGTTCTGGTGAATAAGCAATTGAGCGATTATACAATAATATATCAAGGCCTCTCGCTTGATGAGATGTTTATTGAATAACGATGCAACACGTGTCTTTCTACAATCCCGAGTTTAGGCTCAAATCACCTCATTGTTCACGCAATGTCATAGCCAACCTATTTCATCTTGCCACAAACGCTTTAAAAAAGTCTCCCAGTGTAATAATTCAATACGTCCTGATTTTCGGTTGATTTTATCAAAGCTGATGATCATGTATTTTTTGCAAATATTTTCTTCTATTAATAAATTTAAATTTTTAAGATGCTTATCATGAATTTGATGAGTGGTCTATAGTGACCCCCGTTGTCTAGACCACGATCCTTAAAATATTTAGGAGCGTACTAGCCTTTTAAAAATACAAATATTACTGTTATTGAGCTTGTGGGTATGTTGGCACGAAGCCCGCGAGTGAGGTC
>Ga0209491_10001749_pt1 | contig 40934 bp, 34 predicted proteins | sample BON02_FD_187213 | JGI IMG/M metagenome (GOLD analysis project Ga0209491, IMG submission 187213) | Freshwater microbial communities from Lake Bonney liftoff mats and glacier meltwater in Antarctica - BON-02 (SPAdes) (version 2) | ecosystem: Environmental > Aquatic > Freshwater > Ice > Glacier... | reverse complement strand
AATTGCTTGCGCTCTTTCTCAGTGAGGGTGATTCGATATCGATTTGCCATGCGCACTTCTCGCGCGAGAAGCAAGCGAATGCAATCCGAATATTTAAATGTTACAGGATACTAGACCAAGACGCCTCAATTTTCGCATTGCCGACCAAGCTATCCCCGGCAAGAAAAAGAACAATCCACAAGCATCGCAGCATTGCCGTCCAGCTCCCTCTGGCCTATTGGAAACAAAGATCGTACAGCCGCCTCCAAAGTTGCTCCGAATATCATGACCACCCCGCTTTTCCTCCTCCGCCTCACCTCGTCGATTTATCGGGGCCTTCCGCTCCTGGCCATCCTCCTCCTCGCCGGATGTGCCGGGGACACCCGCCACCGCATCATTATCAGCACCACCGACCAGAGCATGGTTCTATTGGAGGACAACAAGGTCTTGGCGAAATATCCCATATCCACCTCCAAATTCGGCCTTGGAGATGCTCCCAACAGCTACGCAACCCCCGTCGGAAAACTGAAAATTAAAAAGAAGATTGGCGACGGGCATCCCGCTGGGGCGGTTTTCAAATCCCGTCGTCCCACCGGGGAAGTCTTGGTAATTGACGCGCCCGGGCGCGATCCCATCGTCACCCGCATCCTTTGGTTGGAAGGCCTTGAGGCCCACAACCGTAATACCTACGGACGCTACATTTACATCCATGGCACCCCGGAAGAACGCAACATCGGACAAGCGGTCAGCTTCGGCTGCATCCGTATGCGCTCCCGCGACGTGATCGAACTCTACGATATCGTCGGCCCCGGAGCCCGGGTTCTCATCACCTCCCAACCCTTTCCCACGCCCAAACCCGGCCCCAAACCAACAGAAATCCCCTAAATCGCGATTCGCAAAAATTTCCCCTTGCCAGAGCCAAAATTCCGCATATCGTCTACCACCTAATCGCGGGGTGGAGCAGCCTGGTAGCTCGTCAGGCTCATAACCTGAAGGTCGTTGGTTCAAATCCAACCCCCGCCACCACTAATATCTCGTTAGTGATCAGCATGTTGTGAAATCTCACAACGCTCGCCAAAACAGGACGAAAAAAGCGACCGTGCCCGTGAAAACGCCAAACTGTGCCCGTGAGGGGTCCGGGGGACGGTTTCCGAAACCGGCTTTTCTCGCCCGCGAAGAACATGGCGACAATTTATTTTCGGGCAAACGGGGAAGCCGGCGTGTGGTGGACGAAGTTCTACCACCCCCGCACATTTCGCTGCCTGCGTGCCAGCCTTGGCACGGCTGACCCGCATGAAGCCCGCCGCATGCTCGGTCGGTTGGAAGCGGAGATTGTCCTGCGCAAGCCCGAAATCGCAGAGGCCGAGCTGCCTGAAAAAATCCTCGACGCCATCGGCCCAGGGCCCGCGTCGCCTCTTACGGTCACCGAAGCGGTCCATATCAACCCAGTGTCCGCCAGCGTGATCGATGCCATCGCGGCCTACTACCGTCACATTTGTGCAGACAATGATTCCCACCATGCGGCCAACAAATTGTCGATCCTGCGCGCCTTTTTTGGCTCGGCCACCGTTGAATCGGCCACATGCACCGCCTGCCGCGAGGTGACGCTGCCGTATTTCAAAGGCAAAACCATCGACGGGATCACACCAGTCCTGCTGCAGCAGTTTTTGTCCGCCAAGGAGGTGTCGGACAAAACCCGCAAGCATTACCGACAGGTTTTTCACCACTTCTTTGAGAAGATGATCGATTTTTCACTCTTCGTACCCTCCAACCCGCTGCGTCCGAATCCGGCCGCCGCACTCCCACATTATGAGGACAAAAACGAGGTCATCATTTTCCTGAACGAGGACGAGATCACGGCTCAACTCGCCGCCTTGGAATCCGATCAGAAGATACACCTTGCGGTTGAAATCATGATTCATGCCGGTCTCCGGCGCGAAGAGGTCTTGGGATTGCGGACCGAGGACATCTCCCCGGAGGCCAAAACGATCAAGGTGGCAAAATACATCGACCCCCGGACCAATGAGCCGCGAAAGCTGAAAACCGGCTGGCGCGATGTTCCGGTCGTTCCAGTTCTACGTGAGCGGCTCCTAAAATATCTCGATGGTCATGAGGGGTTCTGGCTCCTTCCAGGTTGGAACGACGAGCGCTGGACCGCCGATCATTTTTCTAAATCCCTCGCAGGGCTGAACAAGAATGTGGGCTTGACCTGGACATGCAACGAGTATCGCCATACCTATGCGACCCATCTTGCTAAAAGCGGGGCATCCCTATTCAAAATCGCAAAATTGATGGGAAACTCCCACCAAATTGTGGAGAGGCATTATGCTCAGTTTGTCCTGGAATGCGACGACTAGTCAGAGATCGCTTGCAACACTTCTCGGGACATCTTTTTGGACAGCAACCCGATGAAGCTCACATAGTCCTTCCCCGTTTCTTGGAGCATTTGAGCAATTTGAATCGCAGCACGGGTTGCCACTTCACCCTTCAGGGCTTCCTCTCTTTTGGCCAACCTCGTCCTGAAACTTTCCGCAACAACCTCCCAATCCAAATCTACTTCATTCGAAAGAGAGTCAAGAAGGGGAGAACCGTCTTCATCATCGCCGTACTTCCTGTCCATCGAAACACACCGCAGACGTTTGGGCCCATTCCCACTCAGGGCGAGGAATACCTCAAACTCCGAGAGAATGCGCTCTTCGGTGAAGCTAAAACTGGGAGGCCAGAACGTGCGCAGGGCTGAGTTCTCGGCGAGGAGAGCCGTAGGTTTGAATAGAAAGGTTCCGAGACGGGGTAATTCGGCTCTAATCGCAGCCACGAAAGCATCACGAATCTCGGTCATGTGCTCGACAAGGAGCGATTCAGCGAAACTCCGCGCAAACGCTCTTCGCTCATTTGTACCCGCTAAGGGAAGCAACAACTCGTTATCGGAGATCGCATTAAGTTTCGTTACAAACTGTTCACTCCAGCTCACGACGAGTGAGTCAATAGTCTCACTCGCCCCCTCAAGGACGAATCTCGGAGAGAACTGCAGGAGGGCAAGGCCACAGGCGAGACGCTCCAATTCGGCTTTGCCGCATGCACCCGCCAGAAGGTCCTCCCTGACTCGCGCAGGCATCATTGTCCAAGGAATGAGCGAGTGCATGCCACCCTCCAATTTCAGAGCCTTCTCCAGCTGAACCTGCCCAATTGCGACAACTGATACGGCAAACTCTTCGGAGGTAAGGGCCGCAAACAAGGATTGCCAAGAGTCTGTTGTGTCAATCATGAGATCCCCGGCTTCGTGGACTATCTCTGCGGTTGCTCGAGGGAGTAGCGGGGCAAGCTCACTCGGCCTCACTGGACTGCTATAAAGCCGTCCTTTAGATTCTTTTCGAATCTCGCAACGGGGTTTGATGCCATAGCGCGGAATGTCAGGCCCGGTGACATGATAGCTGGCGACCCCTGCACGGATCGTGAGCAAATCCGGCAAAACCGTGTGTCTGATATCGGGAAAAAATCCAGTCGATGCCAAGTCGGAGGGGACTGACGCCATCATCTGCACGAGCGACCTCGAAAATGATCGATCCACGATTCTGAGGGAATGGACACCTAACGTTTTGGTGATTGCCTGCTTGGCCTCAAATTCCGTTTGCAATTGACGGTCAGAGGGTACGACAAGTTCAAGCAGGCCGTAGCGAAGGTTATCCTTTCCAAAAGCAGGAGGAACCCGGTTCAAAAAATTATAAAACTCTTGAATCTGACCCTCACAGGCAGACCGAATTTCCTGTCCACCAAGGCCCGCTTGGGCGCAGTCGCTTTCGATTTTCGCAAACCGTTGTTCGAATTCCAGCAGCGCATTCCGTTCGAGTGAGGCCGAAAGTAGGTCTGAGGTTAACTCGCCGGGTTCCTCGGCGGGTGCCGCCATACCGCTAAACTCGATTACCGCAAACCGCACAAATCGTCCAACCCAGATTGCCGCGACGGTCACACTTGGTTCGCGCTGGCACTCTTTGTAGGATCCCGCGGTCAGCCTCTTCGATTCAGCGAGCAGGCGTGATGCGACGGATTTCGCAACTCCAAGCGACCGCGCGATCGCTGCCAGCGAAAGATTCCACGTTTCCAGCGAGGCAATGCGCTTTATGAGATTTGGGATATTGTCAGAACGGCGACAATGGGACCTAAGATGGCTCTCGGCATCCCCAGAGCGCGACGCCCTACGAACAAGCGCACGGTCGCGTCCATTTAAGGTCGAATCGCCAAGTTTTCGATACATCCTGTAATCTTCGACGAAATTCAGAAGGCGTCTAATACGTGATACGTGCTTTTTCATACTAGGTACTACCACCTCTGACGAATTCCGTAAGGGGTACAAAAGAATAAAAAAGAGGACCGTTCAGAACCATCAAAGCCTCGAGGCGATGGTTATGACGACACATCTCAGTCCCTCATTACTGGCGCAGCGGTGGGCATGCCACCGCACCACTGCATCGCGCATCATGACATCCTACGGCCGAAGCGGCTGGAAATCGCATGCCGGTCGTGGCGCTATTCGCCGCTACCCCATCACAGACGTTGAGGCGGTTGAACGCATTCTCAAAGCCAAGAAGGAGGCACAATGAGCGCTCCCAAGATAATTAACCGTGTTCACACTAACGCCAAAAAAGCTGAAATAACCAGGGTGGGATGCTACAAATCGACACTCAATGCGATCCGAAAAGGCTGCGCTCAAGCCCAACAGAAGACCGGTATTGCCGTAGAACCACGCGATGTACTGGCTGCATTCGGCTCTGCTGAGAATCTTTTCGTCGACATCGCGACCGCGTTCGCCCAGCAACAAGGCTACTTCATCAAGACAGACCTCCACGTGCTCCCTCCAGGAAGCCTTTGCAATGTCCAGCATGGCCGGACGGTAACTGCAGCGCCCTCGCCCCTGCCCACGAAAAAACCAAAGTCCAAATGCCAGGTAGGGGTCGGCCAGGGTTCCTTCTTTGAATAGAACTATGACCAAAATAGAAACCGCAATTCTCCACGCCCTGCTCGAAGCCGTTCGACGAGAATTTGAAATCCCCCAGACCATCGATCTCTCCTCTGGAGGTGGCGAGGTACGCATTGTGGCGTCAGCAGCCCTTGTGTCGCCTAAACTGTGTGAAGAGTTTGATAGCAAGCTAAACGGCGCTCGCGAAATGGCGGGCCTATTTAATGCAAAAATGATCAAATCTATCTCCATCGTAGGAGGTCTCATCGCGGAACGACCGCTAATTGACGAAGCCGCTTTTTGCCAATGCTGGGAAAATGAAGGTATTCGAGCCGCAGTAGCAGGGGCCCACATTAATCCTGTCCACACGGCTCATATCCACCGTCTCGTTCGTATAACCAGCAGCTATTGTGTCGCCTACTCGCTCAATTGCACAATAAAAGCACCCGAGCTGCACTTCGAACATTTGAAACCTCTACGCTACATTCTCCATGCCTCCACGTCCTGATATACGAGACGACCTGCTCGAGGTAAATCGCCTTCTGGCCAACGAACGCGAGCACGTTCTAGAAGGCAGGCGCGGATCAATACCCGTCGGAGGATTCACGTTTGCAAGATCAAAACAGCGGAATAAATCCGGAACTGACGAATTGCTGCAGACCGCTGTTCGTTCTGCCCCAAAACTTGGGCCCGTCCACCCGAAGTCTTTTGACGAAGCGTATTACTGGGAAAATCAGCATCTCTATTTCCCCGAAATACTTGATTCGCAGGAGGAATTGGACGAGACATCGTCAACCTTTCTCCGGACCACCGCTCCAAATTGCGCTCATACTTACCTGTGTCCGATGCCAACATTCGGAACAATTGGACATGCGGAATTCGAGAATCTCATCATTGGACTCCAGGCCGCCGCCAAATCTCCCGATTCGGAAATTCTCGCATGTGCCGCCCTGGCCGGAATCACATGCATGACACCATTCAACCAAGTGCACCTGCTGGTCATTGATGGAGATTTGGTGCACCGGACTCCACCGGGAGGGTGGGAGTCATTTCATGATTCGTCGAATCTTCATCTCGCAGCAAAGCCCTGTATCACCTACAGGCCACCGAAATTTGTCGTGCGTGGTTTAGCCAAGTTTCAAAAACTTCACCCGCGCTCGCCGATTCCCCAAAACAAGCTGAGCGCACTTCTAAAAGAAATTTCCCCGTTTTCAACGATTGCCACACTTCAAGGCTATCTACTTCGAGTTGGGGGTGATGTCTGGGGATACTCGCCTGCGATACCAGCTCTGAGCTATCGTGGCATTGGACTTCGGCCAGGAGTATTTGCATCATACGTTCGGGGGGATCAGATATTTCGGAGTCTAGAAAATCTGTATAACCTCATCGAACCGGGTTCCGGGAATGACCTTGCATCGCTGCCCAATGGATTCGGTTGCGCCCACGTGCCTAAAGCTGAAGAAGTACGTGATTTCGCCACAGCTTGGCATTCTCTCTTCCAGATTTCTCTCACCGAAAGCCCAGAAACGCTTCGAGTGACTCACAATGCAATCGTTGCCGGCCTGCATTTGCTCGGGTGCATCTTCCTATCCGGAACGCGCAACTATCCGGGCGCGCCACCCGTGAGCGCCGAAATGATTGGAGCCTTTTACGTCAACCGCGAGAAGGAACATGCCATTCCCACCGTCTGGTCAGCTTTTTTGCGCGAGGGACTGGCCTCATATCGCAATTTTCGTGATCGGATCGAAAATCCGATGAAACTCGCGGGAAGAACATCTCCGTACATTTTTCAAGCCAGTTACTGTTTCTGGGGAGAACAGGATGAGCCTATCATCGTGTCGCCCACGACTATTGCTTCTGCACTTGCAAATTGTCCCGGTTTGGCCCGCTGGGACAATTTCCACCCGAATGCCTTCCGCGCCCTCGGGATGACGACGCTTTATGAGTCGCACTTCTTTCATACCCACGACATCGAACGATTCTTCGGTCGCTCTCTGAAATCGCTCGCGCCTCTGTCCGCACACCGGCTTGAGTCCATTTGCCCCCGAGACCTCTATCAGCGAATCGAGTCTTACCTCCGTCAGTCGTTGGGCCTATGAAAAACGTCATCCTCCAACGCCAAACCGCGTCCGCCTACCACGACCCGGATTTGGCCATCCAAGGGCAAATTATTCGTTCGAGGCTTGAAACCACGAATCTGCCGAGACATTCACCGTTGCTGGTGATAAAGGCCAGCTTCTCGCTCCCGGCCGGACGTCCATTTTATGAAGCGCTCCACAGTTGCAAACCAAGTGGTCTTTGCAACACCAACGCCTTCTTATCGATTCAGAGTCCACCCAAACGGAGTCGACATTGGATAAAACACTCCATTCTTGTGCCAAATTTTTTACTCGCTCAGCGGGTCCCCCGACAAGCCACCAAGGAATTCCTCCGTATGTCGAAATCAGACCTGGCGGCTCTGATCTCGATACTGTGTGGTGGTTACATCACTTGGAAAAAAGTTTGCGATAGCCTCGAAAGTTCGCTTATAGGCACCTCTTTTTCTCCCGCCCTCGTCAGATATACTAACTTCGTTGAAACCTATGCCGGAATTATCTAAAGCACGAATCGCCAAGTTCCCCATTTTTCATTCCGCCTACAAGGCTATGAGCCGAGTGATTGAGAATGGAACCTCTCAAATCGAAGATAAAGTCACCGATCGTCCCTGGAGAGTCGCGATGGCCAGTCTCAATCCGGATGATCAATCCGACGATGCTAATCTCGTCCGCGCAGCCTTCTGGTATCACCAAGTCTTCCTGACCCATGGTCGAAACCGCGCTGCGAACGAATACCCCGATGCATATCCCCGAGCAGACCTGACGATTCTCGCCGGGGTAGCCAGAAATCACCGGTTGAGCACGCGTAAAATTTATACGTTCAACTTCCCTGCAGCCCTCCTCTATCTTCTCGGGCACCAATCTTCTTCCGGCAATCCATTGATCTTGGTCTCTGCAAAAATTCTTCGGGCAAGTGGATGCTTTTGTTTTCCGGTTTCCAAAGCGACCGCCGATCCTCATCATTGCTCTGAGCAAACGGTTTCCCGGCGCCCAGAATGCTATCCCTCCGATGTCGAATCGGCATTGGACCTAACCTCAGCGCCTCCAACGGTCACAATGATGGAGCAACTCCCTTCCCTCGTTGAACCTGCACGTCGAGCAATTGCCATCATCTTGCTTCACGGCTGGCAAAGATTTCGCTCGATCCGGCTCGTCGAATTGAGGCACATCATCGTTTCGCCAAGCTTCTTGGAGGTCATCATTCCGGACGGTAAAGGAGGCTGGCTTATGCTCCGTCTGCCATTGGATCGATTGACTCCTTCCAGGGAAATCGCTTTCCTTCGGGACTTTCTGTCCGTCGCTTCGCTCCGCTTTGAAAACACAACTCGGCTGACCGCACTTGCAGGATTTGGCAACATTGATTCTCGTGGTATTGGTGCCCGCTTAGCCTACCGCAAGGCATTGAAACACTTTGGCCCGATGCATGATGCGCGGCGTTGCGGGCTCTCTTGGGCACCAATTCGCGCAATGGTCGCGAGAAATCCCCAGCTACTCAAGAACTCCTCTCTTCCGGCCAAGCTGCGGGATCACCACTGGTTTACCGCCCAGGGTCTTTCTCAGTTTCTCAAGCTCCTTCCCGCCGAACAAACGGACTCGGTCGAAGTCTTCAGACGGATCGCCGGTTGGACAAGCTATTCACAGTTTTTCCGCAGCTATTGCCGTTCATGGCACCTCCAACTCGCCCTCTCGGTCCCGGAGTGACCGGACGATCACATCCGTTTCAAGCGGGTTCTCTCCGAGGCAACAAAATGGGGCAAACGTTGCCTGGCCGAGGGTATCACGAGAACGCCCCCACCCGCCGGAAGCTTGATCCCGAACCAAAGATTGAGTGGTCCGCGCCTTGCCAAAAGTGTCGGGACGTTGGCGTCAATATCTTCCGATCGGTGAACGTGCGGCCCCCTTCTCTCATTCACAGAGGAGGGGCTCTTGGAAGCGACAAAATTTCTGATTGAAAAAGAGTGGGAGAATTTCCGGTCTGCAGTTCACGTCTTTGAACAGCAGCAAGTGCGAGCGGTCGCCGCATTTTTTTCGCTCCCTCTTGTTTTCGGCGTAAAAGGACTCCCGCACCAGCATCGCGACGAAATCTGCCAAACCCGCGATCGCTTTCCTTTTGCGGAGATCCTTCAGTCGCGGCCAGCCGCGGTCCAGGCCCAGCCGCTCGTCCGGTTTACGATTTAGTTCCGCCACACCCAGCACCGGAATCTTCAATTCCCTCGCCATGGCTTTCAAGTTCCATGTCACTTCGTCGAAGGAGAACTGATGGGGGGAACTCCCGATGCGCGTTCCTGATTCCAAACACGCCATTTTGTCCACGACGACAAGCTGGATATCGTGGAGGGTCTTCCAGTGGCGCACCCGGTCACGCAACTCGAAAACACTCAGTCCGGAATCGTCATCGATCAGCATCCGGGAGTCCGCCAGCATTTCGGCTGCGCGGATAATCTGGGCGCAATCGCTTCTGTCAACTACACGCGATCGGATCTTTATCGCGGACACTCCCGCGATGGAATAGAGCAACCGCTGGGTAAGCTGCTGCGCGGTGGACTGCAAACTAAAAACGACCACCGTCTTTTTCAGACCAATCGAAACGTGCAAAGCGGTTTGCATGACAAAGGCCGTTTTCCCCATCGCCGGGCGTCCTGCAATGACCCCCAACTGCCCCGACTGCAATCCGCCGGTGATGGCATCAAAGCCCACCAAACCGGTGGAAAGGCCGTGGGGCGGGTTTGATCCGATGAAATGTTTCTCAAGGTCGTCAAGCGCCTCCATGGTCAAGTCCTTCATCGAGGACGGCTCTACAGACTTCGCCTGGCTGCTTTCACTGTCGCTCGTTCCTTCAGCCGTGTCGCCATGAAGGTCCGGTGATTCGGTCTCGACAGGTAGACCGTGCGGAGTTGAGGCGGGATCGGCGGCGATGGGATTGCGGATGGACATGGCGGCAATGTTCACCCGGCGAGCACCGCGATTCCACGGCTTCCATTGTCCTCAATCACTGTCCAGAGGGGGGCCTCATCTGATCCCATCAATGTTGATCTTCCGCATCCCTTAAGCCATGTGCCCGGCTTTGGGCGTGAGCCATGCACGAACCCCGAACCGGAGTTGCCAACTGCTGCGATTCCGGGTGAGAATCCGTCGTGATGAAGCAAGATCTCGAGCGCCTCGCCAAACAGGCCTACCATCGAGGGAGGTGGAGCGCCACGCTCGTGCGCCGCTACCATCGTGCCCGAAGCTCAATCCCGGCCCTGATCGCCCAGCGCGTTGAGCATCTTTACCACTGGTTCCTCACGCCCGTGACTCTCTGGCCCTGCAACCTTCATGCGCTTCTTGAACAAGTCCTAGACACCTTGGAAAGCGGACGGAAGCCGGATGCCGCGATGGAGTTGCTCTGGGAGGTTCTACCTCCACTCCCGGCTTCGGAAACGATCGAAGCCGTCACTACGCATGAACACGATGTCCAAGCTGGACGATACGAACACCTCGTACCGGCTTCACCTGCCAAATTTCTCACGAGCGAGCGGACGCTGACCAGAAACGCGGAATTTCGCGCAGACTGGAAAATGATCGCTGACAGTTTCGATTTCTCCCTCTACGCCGATCACAAGGGCGTCATCCGTCGCACGATGGTTCCCGAACGCAATCTCCGAACCAACTTCGACCTCGATTGGAGAAATCCCGGAGATCGTTTCGCGGCTGTTTTTGATTCGTTTTGTGCAAAATGGAATCTCTACGGCATGGAGAAGGGAAAACCGTTACTCCAAAAGCTCTCCGTCAATCTGACGCCATTTGGAACCATGATTTTCATCCCCGCGTATTGGTCATTTGACCACCGCCGCGATCTTCGATGGGGAGCGGTCACCAAACTCCACAAATCCCGGGGACAACACCGCCAGGGAGCCGTTCTCGCTGAGGGAGCCGAACAACGCAGCCGCGATGCAGAAAAACTCGCCGAGCTGGATGCACAAGCCAAATCCCAGAAGCTTCGCGGCGCAAACCGCCACGAGTTTCTCTGCCGTGGCCTCGGTTGGGACCCACGCACCGATCCCAAGCGGATCTCTCGGCTGCGACGACCGGCTGCATGAATCACCGACATTTCCTGCCACGTCACACTTCGAGAAGTTCGTCCACAGCTTTCCTTGCCTTCGCAATCATCTGGAGCGAATCCTCCTTTAATTCTCTGCCAATGGCTGGCAGTTTCATTTCTACTTCCGCACTACTCTCTCTCGCCTTGATGTCATGAGATAGTGAATCCAAAGAGCTGAGACAGTGAGCACCTGCCGCCTTGGTCAAGATCCGAACGAAAGTTTGATAATGGTGGAGTTCGACATGGAAGCCACGCAATGCATCCAGGGCCGCGAGATGATTGCCAGTAGTTGTCAAAAGAATCGCCCGCGAAAGCCGTTCCGCGCATCCCGCTTGAGGACAGAAGTTCTGCCCAAGGAGGCGAAGCGCTTCCGAGCACCACTCCTTATCTGCGGCGTCGGAGGCGGCGTCGCAGACAAAATATAGAATTTCCTCTGGCAGTTGGCGGATTCGCACATGGGGTTTGATGGTCTCCCAATCGACATCGGCAGAAACGAGGAATGAAATCCAAGTGGCGTACAATGCAAACCGCTCATCTTCAGGAAAAGCGTCGAACCATTGTTCCAGAGCTGGTTTCCAGTCCGCGCATTTTTCAGCGAACATGCCCACGGCAGTGATCAGCGACTCGAACGCCTGTGCATTGGGCGCCTCAGTATCGGTTATGATTTTCTCACAGAGGGCCAGTGCATCCTCCCCCATACCAAGTTCACACTTTGCCTCCAACTCTTCCAGCATTCGTTCCAGGTTGTCCATGGGCGAATAGTCTCACGAAACATTTTATGCGTAAGGAAGAAAATGCGGACAATCCTTGGGGTTGCAATAGCCACATTTACCAACGTCACCAGGAGCTTTGTCACCGTTGAAAAGTCCGCCGCCCTTGCGCAAAAATCATCCGACGGAAAAACATTCTGCATCACCGGCATCCTGCCCACGGCTCGCCCCTTGATTTTTCTTCGAGGTCGCGGTCTTGCTCGTCCGTGTAATGTAGCCGGCGCCGAACTTCTTGGTTGCGGCTGGTCCCACACTCTTCACTGGAATGACCACCGGAGCCTGCTGCGTTCCCTTTTGATCATCATCCCGCCCGTCCGCCGGTCATACCGATGATTCTCTCCACTCCTCGAGTCGTCGGCAACCGTGGCAGACGGCTTACGATTTGCTTCTGTCGGAGAACCCGTGATAGCGCCTGAAGGAGGAATCTGATACCGTCATCCCATGTGCGGGAGATACGTACGCAAAAATTCGGAAGAGGTGATTTTCTCATTTTTTGAGATCAACGACATCCGCATCCCCTGGAAGCCGAACTACAATGTCGCTCCGACCACCCAGATTCCTGTCATTCGTTCTGAGGATGATGGGAAGCGGGAATTGATTGAGATGCGCTGGGGACTGATCCCGTTTTGGGCCAAGCCGCAGGAGAAGCTCCCCATGATGATCAATGCCAGGGCCGAAACCGTGTCCAGCAAGCCGTCCTACCGATCTGCCTTCAAATCTCGCAGGTGCCTTGTCCCTGCGTCTGGCTACTACGAGTGGAAGAAGCTCGCCGGAGGCACCAAACAGCCATTTTACTTTCAACGATCAGACGGTCATCCCATCGCGTTTGCAGCGATCTGGGATGGTGCGACTTTCGCCACCATCACCACCACCCCCAATGAGGAAGCGGCTCCCGTCCATGACCGAATGCCGGTTATCTTGGAGAAGGAGAACTTTGCGCGCTTTTTAAATCCTGAGCCTTTGAGCGAGGACGAACAAAAACGCCTCTTGGCACCTTCCCCGAACGGCACCTTGGTGACCTGTCCGGTTGATCGTGCGGTGGGCAATGTGCGGAACAACGACCCCGCCCTGATTGATCCAATCCCAAAGCGGGAAGACGAACTACGTTCCTGACAGGTCAATTGCCGGAGACGTGCCGGCTTTTTTCACCAGCTCTCTTTTTCGAACCCGTCTACCCTGACCACGTTGCAAAAAGTCTGGCCGCCCATGAGAACGGAGAAACGACCTTCATAAAAATCCCACCCCTAATGGAATTTTTAGACAAAGGTTTTCCCAGAGTCCACAAATGTCCCTCCTGATGTGTGGAATGGGTTCATGAAAATCCTCGAACACCCTTCGACTGCGCTCAACCTCACCGCTTGGTTTGTCAGCGTCCCTCCAGGCGACAAAATCCCGAACTACACCGTTCTGGAGGAAGCCATGGAAAGCCAAACGGGTCTCGTCCATGAGACTGGCGATGTCAACGAGCTGCTGATCGAAAACACCGGGGAAACCGATCTCTTCATCCAAGCTGGCGATATCGTCAAAGGCGGACGTCAGGACCGCACGCTGGGGGCTGACTTCATCGTCCCAGCAAAATCCGGCAAGGTGCCCGTCCCGGTCTTCTGCGTGGAGTCAGCCCGTTGGCACAAGCGTCGCGAAGAATCCGACGCCTGCTTTTCAACCTCCACGGACTTTGCCGCTTCGAAAAGTTTGCGAGCAGCGCTCAGATCTAAAAAGAGCCAAGGCGACGTCTGGCAATCGGTGGCCGAAGACCAAGACAAATTGTGCGCCTCCATTCAGGCCGTTACAAAAAGCGAGGAATCCCCCACCAGTCTCCAGCTTTCCTACGAAATGAAGGAAGTCACCGCCGCTCTCGACGACTATCTGGCCGGCTTGGAATCGACTCCCACCGCCGAGGCCGCCGGTGTCGTCTGGGCCATCAACGGGAAGCTCAGCCATGCCGATATCTACGGAGGCCCGGTCTTGTTCCGGAAGGTCTGGAAAAAACTCCTTCGCGCTGCCGCCCGGGAAGCCATCGGCGAACGCTCGCAACCATCCAGCGAAGGCAGCTCCGATGTAGGGACCGCCACGAAATGGCTTGAAGAGGCCCGTTTGACCCCAGCCGAAGAAGAGAACCTCCCGCCACGAACCCAACTGTCCAGCCGGCGCTCCAAATCGCAATTGCGCTTTGAAACCATGGATACCCAGATCCAAGCACAAATTCACCTCAGTATCCTCGCCCAGTGATCTGAATCGCCCTTCCTACTTCATAATTGAAAGCCTGGCCGTTCTGGCTTCGCCCGATCCGTTGCAGCATCCTTCCTACTTTCTCTCATGTGGCTCTCTACCCAACACGGCTTCTACTCCATCGTCCAAAAACCCGCAGGCCAGATTGCCGACCCTCGGCCAAACAATCGACCTGCCGACCCGGAAAGCTCTAACGAGCCGGTTTTCCATGTCCGCACACGGTGCAAAATGGACTTGGAGAACATCGTCGTCCTCGCCGACCTCGACACGACGATTCATCACACCGCTACCGGGGACTACGCCTGGCGGATTGTCGTGGGACAGCAGGAGGTGGATACCATCATGAGCGTTCTCGCCAACTCCATCGACTACTCCAACTTCAAGGACCGCATTCACGAACTTCCGGAGCAAGTCGGCAAGTTGCCTGCTTACTCACAACTTTGGTCTCGGATGATGGACTATCAGTCCACTGAAGAGCTGGCGTAACCAGGGGGCTTTGCCATAAGAAATCCATGCTAAAAATCACCAACTGGAACGTCGAACGAGTACTCCCCGGCAGCAAACGCTCACAACGGATTACTGAGAAATTCCAGGAGAATCCCTCGAATCTTTGGATCCTTACGGAAACGCATCGAGACATTTGTCCCGACAGCGCCTTCTCCTCGGCGTTTAGCGGTCCCCATGAATCGCCGGCCGAAGAAGGCGAGCACATGTGTGCGATCTGGGCCCCCTACCCGATCACTTCACTGAACTCCTACCTGCCCGATACCGCCCGATGTGCCGCCGCACGGTATGACCATCCGAAATATGGTGGGATCTTGATTTTTGCCTGCGTCTTGCCATGGCTCAGTGGCAACTGGCGAGGCATCCCCACAAAAGGTGGAGCCGCCTTCTCAAGCGCATTACAGGAGTTTCGTGAGGTCTGGAAGAAATTGAAGAAGGACTTTCCCAGCGACACCTTGATTTTCGCAGGAGATTTCAATCAGAACCTCAACGACCGCCATTACTATGGTTCAGCCAATCAGAGAGCTATGCTGGAAGGCTTTTTGAAGGAAGAGGATATGATCGCACTGACCGGATATGAAAATGATCCGGTATCGCGAGATTCGCATCCACACGCCTGCATTGATCACATCTGCATTCCGAAAGATTCGCCATTTACGCTCGTCTCCTCGGAACGCTGGCCCAACACGCCAAAGCCCGACAAAACCTTTTCGGATCATTTTGCAACCACCGTTAACCTTCAGAGCATCAAATGAACACCACCATTCCCCTCACAGACAACCTCCATGCCTTCGTGACCGATCAGAAGTGGACTTTCGCGAAAACCTACGCCGCCACCTGGCCGCACGAATACATCGTGCGCGATCAGGTTGACGAAGGTCTCTTTGTCCAGTTGGTCCAGCACATCCGGGAAAATGGTTTCGAGGCGAATTTCTACGCCATGCGGATCACTTATTTCGAGGAGGACGGGCTAATCTACTGGACGATGGGATCCCCCATTGGGGAAACAACCATCGTGAACCGCTGCAAGACGGAACAATCCTACGAATATCGCCTCAAACACGGAACGCTCCCCGAGCAGAAAGGCGCGCCAAAAACTGCTTGAGGCCCCGTTTCCGAACCGCCCAGAACTCTTCCAACCGACCTCACCGAACCAACCCGCTCATGAGCGACAATTTCGTCTAAAATGTGGTCCCAAGACCAAAGTGCATTTCGCATACTTGGACGACATCCCCACTTCTATGGACAACCGGTCTGCTCCCACCTACGAACAGATCGCAGAAATCCTGACTTTCGCCCAATCTATCGACCGATCATCGTCCGTCCTCATCCACTGCTGGGCCGGCATCTCCCGCTCGACGGCCGTCGCCTACGCCGTGCTCTGCCAGATTGCCGGTCCCGGAACAGAAAAAGAATGCCTGACCCATGTCCGCAGAATCCGCCCTCAAGCCATTCCCAATTCGCTGATCGTGACCTTAGCCGAAGTGGCACTCGAACGGAATGGCACGATGTTCGTGGCCTACGACGCATTGATTTCCCGCCGATTCATTCCTTGCGACGATGACGAGTTGTAATCTCCAACACACAAAGTCAGGACAGTTTCTTTACATGTGGGTCGAGAACTTTCGAGCAGACCCCGCAAATGTCCCTGCAAGAATGCTATTGTAGCGGCATGAATAAAGACCTCACTGAAATCGCCTTCATCCTCGACCGCTCGGGCTCTATGTCCAGCGTTGCCCCCGCCGCTATCTCGGGCTTCAACGAATTCCTCCGTGACCAACAGACTGCCCCAGGTCAGGCCCGCCTCACTCTTGTACTTTTTGACGACGAATACCTCGTCCCCGTGGACAACATTCCCGTGCAGGAAGTGGTCTCTTTGAATTCCGACACCTACCTCCCCCGTAGCACCACAGCTCTTCTCGATGCCATCGGCCAAACCATCGAGCGTCTGGGCCAACGGTTGGAACAAACCCCCGAGCCAGACCGTCCCGGGAAGGTCATCGTAGCCATCCTTACTGACGGCCACGAAAACGCCTCCAAAAAATTCACCTGGAAAGAGATCGCCGCCAAGATTCGTCACCAAACGCAATCCTACGATTGGGACTTCCTCTTTCTTGGGGCCAATCAAGACGCCATTGCCACCGCCGCGAATCTCAATATCAGTTCAGCCAATGCCGCAACCTTCGCTTCCGATTACGTCGGCACTCGTACGACGCAACGAGCTGCCTCCCGAAAGACCTCTGCCCTCCGGGCGAAAGCCTCTGGCCGCGTCATGGACAGCGATGAAGAGAGCGCCTACGCCGCACCTATGAGTAACCTCGTCGAGGAAGAAGATCGGAAGGAACGGCGAGAATAGCCAATCAGACAGGAAGTCCTGACCCCGACCGAAGTCTTTGGATGACCGCAGGCGCTATGGGCTCCAGTTTTGATGTACCACACTTCCAACGTCAAACTCACTCCACTCACAACGCCACAAAAGAAGAGGCCTCCCCTCGTTGGGCATTCCCTTGAAAAGCTGATCCCAAGTGGGATATGTCTTTCCGATGGAACGCAGATCACGAGGAACAGACTGGGAAGGGATTATCCGCGCCTGTGGCGCGTTGGTTCTCTTGCTTGTTGGTTTTGGAGGCATAAAAAGCGGAGCTTCCGGCATCGTTCTCATGATCTTTTTTGTCATAGGATCAGTGTTTGTCGTCGGCGCAATTTGGTTGTTTACGGTTCTTTTACGTGGGCTCTCCAAGCCCGTCATCTCCACCATTCAGAAGTCCTACTCAATCCTCCCAGATGGGTTGCCGAAAGGTGGAAGTCGCCCAAATGTTTCCGATGCTTTAGATGCGCTTGATTGGTTTCAGTTTGAGCAGCTTGTCGCCAGGCTCTTTGAGGCTAAAGCATGCACCGTCCAGCCCCGAGGCGGAGCCAAAGCCGACGGAGGCATCGACCTCGTCGTGGAATGGGGTGCGACCAAGGCGGCGGTACAATGCAAGCACTGGGGCAAATGGAAGTGCGGTCCGGCTGTTGTGCGAGAACTGATCGGGTCCATGACCCACGAAGGTTTCTCCCAAGGACTTCTCGTCTGCCGCACGGCAACGGACGAGGCTCAGAATCTCGCACGGCAACATCGAATACGGATCGTAGACCGGGAAGGTGTGATCGAGCGCATCCAAGAGGCGATCACACACGGGGATTCCGCAGTCAATGCCGCACTATACTTTCCGGAGAAGCTCTGCCCCAAGTGCGGAGAAAGAATGGTTCTCCGGACGGCTACAAAGGGGAGTGAAGCGGGGAATCATTTCTGGGGATGTGCGACCTTTCCGCGATGTCGTCAAAAATTAAAGATTTGAGGTGAGAGGATGCCGATTTTGAAATTCCCTGTTGGACTTTCAAATTCGATTCTTAAGAATGATTTCCCACGTATGGGTCTGGGCTAAGATTGATTTGAAGTTCCTCGACCAACTTCTCACGTTCATCTTCCGGGACTTCTCCAAGAAGGTAGGTGATAAGGTCTTCTTGTCGGCTCTGCCCAAAAACCATGCGGTAGATGGCTAATGCCCTACGCAATTGATCCAACCGTTCCACCTCACGGCTGAACGGAAGCCGAGGAACATGACGCTCAATTTTCGCATCTCCCGGGAAAAGCCAAAATGGAACAAGATGGTTTTGTCCGGGCGCACGACTAGCCAGTCCTGTTTCGAAAATCTGCTCCCAGGCGTCGGCTCCAGGTGACTTCAGCGCCTCCGAGGAAAATCTATCCGCAAGATTCTTGCGGATCGCATGCCCTTTGTAGCGATGGATACGGCCCTCGCGCTGTTCGAGATCAACGGGATTCGCTGGGAGGTTCCAGTGCGTGATGGCGTGGCAGTAGTGATGAAAATCCAACCCTTCCTGCCCCACCGAGGTCGTCGCCAAGACAAATGGCCAGAATGGCGAGTTGAACGCTGCCCTCACCCGTTCTTTGCGTGTTCTCCCGTCCGTATCGGAGTCCGGCGCTTCCTCGTCATTGCGTTCGTCGCCAAAGCGCATGGCAAAACGGATTCGGATCGCTGAAGTCTTCGGCTCAACGTGGCGGCTGTGTGGCGGGGCGGAAATGTCGTCCACTTGTAGCGAAGCTGTCTGGAGAGTGAGGGAGGAAATGACTTCCGAAGCAATTTCTTCCACCATTTCCTCCGGCCGCTCGTGGGCCACACCACGGGATTCCCGCAAGAGGTGGGCGTATTCATCCAATGCCGCTTGAAGCCCCCCCGCGTGGGTGTAATCGAGCACTCGCTCCCAATACGGTGCGCCCGTGAACTCGGCTCGAACCATCTCTGTCACTTCCGCATGGTTGAACAGCGTGAGGAAGGCCCGCCCGGTTCGGGCGGCTACATCTCGAATACGAATGGAGGAAATGTCTCCTCCGCTCACCCGCGAGTAGGCTCGCAGTGCGGACGTTGCCGGAGATGCCGATGCGGCCAACGCCAAAACATCAAAAAAGTCCTGTGGCTGCGGTCCCATTCGCAGGTTGCCCAGTGTCGCATCTAAGAGCGTTTGCCTCGCAACCTCCACATGGTTCGGCCAGGCGATCTCCTTGTCCTTGGTTTTTGACCCCGCCCAGGCGCTTGCGAGATCCGCACGATTCCACCATGCCTCCGATGCTGCGGGGAATGCCTTCTGATCCAGAAGTATGGGAGCGAGCCAATACCATCTTTCATCGACGTTGCCACCGGTTTCCTTGGCGATCCCTAGCTTTTCCACTTCGTCTTTTAGGCGGGCTGCAAAAATCTGTCGCACTCCGTCCGCTGTCGGCAGAGATGTCCGGGCAAGGTCGCGTGGATCAAAATCTCTAGCAAAAACCAAACTCGGATAGATCAGCAACAGCAAGGGCATGCCCGTAGGTTTGTTCTCCGCAATTCCGAAACGCAGCAGGCTCGCCTGCTTCTGCCAGTCTTTCTGAGTGATCTCATCGCGGGGATCGCTGGCCCGCATCATTCGGCGCTCGGCCTCGTAGGACACCATAGATGCCACAGCCTTTGGAACCATGTGCCATGCAGAAAAGACCAGACGTTTCGTCACACGCTTCAGTTCAGGTTTTGCGAAGGGTCCGGAGGGTTGGTAATAGGGCATGGCCGGGGGAATCCACAGCAACTTCCACATTCCCGCACCCACCGTGTCTTCAATGAGCGCCCGCAGGCGGGAATTGGACGGATAAACTTGTTTGTAATTCCTAACCTTTTCCAAATCCAAAAATGTGGAAGGATGCTTGCGCACAGCGAGCACCATTTCTCGTTCCATGGCCGCCGCCTTAAACGCTTTTTTCAAGGCGTAGGAATCCATGAAATTGAACAGGTAGGGAGCGGACTTCCAGTATTCGACCACGTCGCCCTGTTCCATCATCGCCGCAATATTCTGAGCTCCTAGAAAAGCCTTCAGGTCCGTGGCCGAAAGGGAGGCTGCGTGCGGCGGCATTTCCACCAGCATTCCTGGACTCCCATTTGTTCCCGTTGATCTTTCGGTGCGGGTCATCACCCTTTTTAGCCGGATCTGCAGGTTGTCTTTTGCTCGGCGGAGCCGTTCCATGCCCTCAGCACTTCGCACGCCTGGAATCGCCTCGCGATATTCCGCAATAATCTTCTTCAAGTCGGAAGCATTCCCATCCTCCAAAAATTCCAAAAGCCCTACAAAATCACCATAATGATCCTCGTCCTGCTCGTGGTGCAGGCTCAAGCCGCGATAAGGCGTAGCGGAGAGGAGCAGAACACGCGCCCCTATCCCGGCATCCGATTCGAAAAGATGGCGCGCCAGTTCACCCGCTTCGGTGTCCGCTCCAAGGAGGTGTTTAAACCGCTGAAATTCATCCAGAATGATCAAGTCGGGTTCCAGTGCGTTGAGACACACCCTGGCGAGAAGACGACGCATTTCTCCAAGCCAGCTCCCGCGCTTTCGCCAACCCTCATCGTTCACTATGGAATCAGATCGGCAGAAGAGGTTCCGCAATTCTTCAAAGCGGGATCGCAGGTCGGGCTTCCCCGCTATCTGATCCGCTTTAACCACTTCGTTTAATCTCGCCACAAACGCGGCAGCCAGCTCTTGGTTCACCGCCGCGATATCAAAACTTTTGACAGCCGATTCGAAATTGTTGATGCCGGCGAAATTTCGAAGAACATGGAGCGATGCTCGTGCGCCGTCGATCTTCCATGCCTGATCCAGAAGCCAATACAGCAGCACGCGCTCGTCCATGCGTCCGCCTGATCCGCTTTGTTCGAACGCCGTATTCGGAGTCAAAGCGATGAAATTGACTCCCTTTTGATTCAGCTTTTGAAGATGCAGCGGCAACAAGGTCAGCCGGGTGGTTTGCGCGGTGAGGTCGCATCCCGGAATGTTCAGGCGCTGCATGTTCTGCCTGGCAATATCCGCATTAGAGCAAATGTAGATCACATCGATCCTGGGCACCTTGTCCCAGAGGTAATCGATGGTCCGTGCAATCACTCCCCTCGCAACCAGGGTTTTTCCAAGCCCAACTTCATCGGCAACCAGAAACCGCTTCGTATTTTGATCCCCGGATTCAAAGAATCGGTGGCATACGTAGTCCACTGTGGCACGCTGAAAATCTTTCAGCCCCTCCATGACCTTGCTCGTATCAGGCTTCGCGCTCATTTGTTCCTCTTGGCCACTTCCCATATAGGCTCCCAGATTTTTTTGAATTCTGGGTCAAGCAAAACAGAGCCCTCGGTGGATGCTCCGGCCCGTTTTAAGGACTCCAACAGCGAATCTACACGGTCGAGTTGGGTCGGACTACGATGCAGCGCCCGCACCAGCGTCTCGAAGAGGCCGGTGGCCGAGAGTGCCCCGCGCCCTTCGGTTGGTGCGTCTCCTGACATCAACTTGATCAGTTCAGCAGATGCCGTAGAGGCTTCGTCGCCCGAGGAAAGCAGGAAGAGGATATAACGAAGCTCTTGCCCGGTTAGGAGGGAGGCCAATACACGATCATTCCGGTCCTCCGGCATTCCTTTGAGCGGTAAATTCATGACAAAAACCGACTCCGATTTGCCGCCAACTACCTCCACGGATATCGCGAAGGCAAAAAGTGGCGTCAGCCCCTGGTAGGAGAGATGCGGAAAATCCAACTCCTCCGCCAATGGCTGGGAGCGCTCCCGGGGTTGGGTAATCGGCCAGACCCTCACCTCAATGCCGGTTTTCGGCCATCGAAGAGGTCGCTTCCATTCGAGCCGCAGATCAAACAGATCCGTTTCGCCGGATGGTTTAACGGCCAATTTCGGCCGCCCCTTGGCAATGCCGTTTTTAACAATTTGAATCAGCTCATCGAGCTGCCGTTGCGCGGGATATGTTGGCGGAGATTCGATCTCCGGGTCGTACGTTCTGAGTAGGTCGGCAAAGACGGTTTCTCCATCTCCTGGGCTCAGGAACTGGTCCACTCCAAACCGGCTGCGCTTGCCTACCAGCTCAACCATGAACTCCACGTTGTGTTTCAGCGCATGCCCGGTCGCATTGAACGACCCAGTGAAAACGCTCGTCTTCCATCCCCGGTCGATGACGAACATCTTGGCGTGGAGTCCATCTAGGATTTCCTCTCTCCCAAGTTGAGGTTCATCTTCGTTGACTTCGCCCGTTGCCTGCGGGGCGAGGAAATGAACTCCTTCGCAGGCCCGGAGGGTCTCCTGCGAAATCTCCTGCAAGCTTTCCGGCCGTGACACCAGAAATGTTCCCCATTTGTTCTTGAGAAAGTCCTTCACCACCGCTTCCGACAAAAATGGCGAGACGATGAGGCTTCGGCCTCGGCTTTGTTGATCTCCAAACGGCTCCATCTCCCGCCCGTCCAATCCACCGACATAGAATCCATATTCCTCGATGCCATCGGGTAGGGAGAAGCGGACGCGGCGCAGTTCGTCTGCCATTTCTTGAATTCCCCTCCGACGTTCGAGGGGCATTTTGTGCAGCGTTAGTCCCGGTAGCGCTTTGATAAAATCTCCAAGCGGATGGTTGGCTGCAATGGCCCTTTCACGATCTGTCAACTCTCCGTCCAGCGCCACCACGGTATCCCAGCACCGGTCGAAAGTCAGGTTTCGGCTCAGACAAAGGACCCGGTAAAATACCTGATTGTCTGCGGAAAGGAACCGCAACGCCCAGACCTTCGGATGAAACACTCCCTTTTCATCGGGCGGTTGAACCTCGTAAACGCATGGCTCAAGAAACGTGACCAGTGGGGGATATTTTGACGGCAGCCGAATCTGTCCCGCCTGACAAAAAACGGTGAACTTATCCCGGTAGCGGCGGAGGGCTTCCAGCATCACAATCGGATCGGCTGCTAGCCGCCCATCCGGGTGCTCCCAATCGAAGAACGCGAACGAGAGTGGCACGGTCAGCGCGCTCAGGAGGTCGAGGGAAAACGTTGTGCCGACAGCGCAGTCAAGACGGCATCCCGAGGGAGGACGCAGCAATTCCAGTAGATGAGCCCGTTCGTCAGGTTTTAACATGGTCAGCCTCCAATCCATCAAAGACGTCGTTCAGCAGGCGCTGGGCGGTGATCCAACGGAATTCCATCGCTCCGGAACCCGAGTCCCCGGCCCAGATTTCCTGCGCCCGGGGGTTCCCGATTCTTGCGAGAGCCTTTTTCAAGCGTCGCTCGCGTTCAGTAATCAAGGCCCTTGCAGGCCGGGATTTCTTAATTGCCGCAGGTTCACTGGAAAGTACAAGACTCCACCACGCATTGACAAATTCCTGTGACCCCATGCTGATCCGGGGGTTTCCATTGTGCGCAATCTCCCAAAAGCGGGCCTGGTTCCACTCCTGAAAGGCGAGGCCTCGCGAGAAAAATGCCGCCGCCCAATCTTCCAGGCGAGAATCGAAGTCATCTATCAGTTCCTTGCTCTTCGACTCCTCGGCAAGGATCAGATTGTAGAGCAGTGATGCTCCGTGCAGGAGTTCCGAGAAATTCTGTGCATGGTGAAGCATCTCTTGGATGCCTTTGGGGAGATCCGCCACGTTGGGATGTTGCCAGGGGAAAGCGACTAGATCATGCCGCTTGCGCCGGGTGACCAGTTCATCCAGGAGTGTGCCCGCACTCGATGGACTCAGTCGGATGCGCTCCCGCAAAAATTCCGCCTCCTTCCTGCTCAGGCTGAGAGTGCAAGCAGTAGGAAAATCCTCGGGAGGCCCCATACCCTGACTTAAACTCGGATGCCAGTTGCAGGCAGCAATGTCATCATGTTCGGTGTCGCGCTCCATCATGCGTCCTCCATGGCGCTTCGATTGCTCGTAGAATCGGTCAAGGTTCCGGTGATATTGGTCTTGGGAACCGGAAAAAGTGCGAATCCCCCACACCCACATCCCCTGCCAATACACGCTGCTGGGCAGCCGCTTGACGGTTGCCCCGGCTCTGCGCCCGATATTCCCGTCACTGTCGTCCGACGCTTCGATGGGCTCAATGAGTCCGGTTTCAGCCTGTCTCGCTCTTTCGGCAATCAGCCGTGAACCGACCTTCTTCCCTTCCATCCGCAGATAAGTCCACGGTACGAGTAAAAAATACCGGGCACGCGTCATGATCGTGCTTGTCCCCGGGAAAAACAGGTTCGCAAAAGCATCCCGGATCCCGCCAAGCCCAAGCTCGTCCCGGGTATCCTTCTCTTTGAACAAGTCCACCACCTCGAGCATGCGACGCCGCTCGTGTTCGGAATAATCAAGCCAGGAGAAGGAGGACATTGGAATCTGAAAGGAGCTGAATGCTATGCGGTGGGTCAATTGGTTCCGTCTGTTCGAGACTTTAACTGTTCGCTTGTTCTGTAGCCAACTGCCCTTGATCACGGAGAAACTTCAATTCTTTGAGCAACACGTTCGGGTCCTTTGACACGTAGAACTGCCATTTACCCAGCTTTCCCCAATTGTTCACCGCGCTGCACCAGCGCTTCGCGGCCTCGAACTTGGTCCGCTCTCTTTCATCGACGATTCCTTTGACCTCCAGCACCAGATTCAAGCCGGTTGTAAGTTTGACGATAAAATCTGGAAAAAAGCCGTGGCTCACACCAAGAAACTCATACGGAATCGAAAAATCGAGATGGTCATTGCGGACGTAGTACGAGACGGCATCGGAAGCCTCTAGCTGATGGGCTACTGAACTCTCCCAGGTGTCCGTATCCAGAACGACCTGGTCCACATGACTCTTCTGCGTCGGGTAACACTTCCGAACGGTCGTGAAGTTGACGTCAGACGACGAGCCCCGGGGTCGAAACCGATTGATGATCGGAAGCAGCTTCTCCTCACCATCGACACCCTTGGGGCGGATCGCATCGGTAAGTCGCTCGACAAGCGGCTTCATGTAAATCTCGAGTGCCAATTCCTGTTTCGGTTGGCCGCTCCAGTCGATCCGGGAATCACAATACCGCTCCACGATATTGAGAATCTTCGGGAAGAGTCCGTGTCGCGACATGGTTCGCAGCGTGCCCTCTTGCTGGTCAGTAAGGCGCATCAAGATTTGCCGGGCCGCTTCGAACTGAATCGTCTGCAGGTGGTGTTCATCGTAGAATTCCTCCCTGTCGTGTTCCTCCGTGGCAAATGCCATCGACCCAACTCGTCCCTCACGAACTCCGACCTGAGGCATCACGAAGACTGATGTCGGCGTCTGGAGGGGCTGGATCTTCAACTCCTCCACACTCATCACGTCGCACTCGATTTCAGGGTCACTCAGATCGACGACGTAGCCTTCGACAATGGGAAAACGAATTTCCCACCCAGATCGTTCGTTAATCGCCTTGACATGGTTTTTAGGACGATCATCAGGCTCAGGGGTGTTGGTTTGACGTCCCTTGAAGGGAATGACCGAGAACGGGATGCCATAGACATCGACATACTCGGCTGGGAGCATCTCTTTTCCTTCTTCATCGATGTAGAAATCGTAGCTGATCCGGCGCAGCCCTCGGCCAACCACTTGCTCACAGAGAAGCTGGGAACCAAAGGCTCGGAGTCCGAGAATTTGTGTCACGTTGTTTGCGTCCCACCCTTCCGTGAGCATTTGAACTGACACGACACTCCGAATGTTCTCTCCGGCGGTCCCTTTGGTACCCACGTTGGAAATGAGTTGACGCAGCCGCTCGGCTTCCTTCTGCTTACTCCCTCCTTCGCCAGATTCGGCCTGAGCCAAGAGCTTGCTATCGATTCGCAAAGTGAAGGTGGAGTCTTCGCTATTCGCCAAAGCCTGGAAAGGAACCCCTCCGCGATTGAATCGCTTGATTCGAGTGATTTTGGTCTTCTGTCCAGCCTTCTCCTCGACCTCCTCCTCCGTTTCCCCGGAAATCTTTTCAAAGAAATACTGCGCGATGTCGGTATTGTCGCAGACGACAATGATGACCGGCGGGATGAATTGCTGGCCAGGCTTGGATTCCTGATTGTAGTCGAACCGCTCTTTCCACTGAGAGGCCAGCGTATTGAACGCTGCCTGGGCATAAAGCCAGACGTCCTCCGGCGTAGGTTTTCCATTGGTGAGCTTCTTACCATCCTTGCGGCACTGCTCTTTGATGTCGTCCCAGAGACGGAAAAACTTCGGATCGGGACGCCCTGTGGTATCGCTGACGGGGAGCCTCGGAATTTTGGTGATACCGCTCTCGATCGCATCGACCAGTCCGAAATCTGAGACTAGCCAGGCGAATGGCGAGCCGGGAATGTGTCCAGTGCCTTGCAGATAGAAGGGCGTTGCCGAGAGATCGACCAAGGTCTGAATGCCAATGGCTTGGTTGATCTTGTCGAGTCCCTCGATCCAGACTGTCGCCTCCTTGATGTCTTCCGTGGTCGCCTCACCGACATCCGGATCAGCCTTCTGCTTTCGGCTACCCTTTTCCGGAGGTTTTGGCCGGTAGGCGTGGTGAGCTTCGTCGTTGAGCACGAGAATCTTCCCTCGGCCGTAGAGATCACCGAGCACCCGTCGTGCAAACGCATCGGGGCGTTCCTCTCCTTTGTCGACCACCGTGTAGCTTCCGCCGGCTTCGGCATGGGGAGACTCCGGGGCAAAGGCATGCCAGTTCGTCACCAGCACTCGGCCGTAACTGAGCAGCGGGCGAAGCTGGCTCGGGGCCATGTCGAATTCGTCGTAATAGCTTCCCGCCGGATAATCGGGCCTCAAAACCTGAAGACGTTCTTTGACCGTCAGGTTCGGGCAGCAAATCAGCACCGCGCTCGGAAAACGATCATCGCCGGGAACACGCGCCCTGTTGCAAAACGCCCAGGTAATGATCATCGCCATAACCACCGTCTTGCCCGAACCAGTAGCCATCTTGCAGCCCATTCGGGTCAGTGAGGCCCAATCAGGGTTCGACGGCTGATCCGCCAGCGTCGGGAAATAATCCTCGGTTCCCATGCCTTCGGCGACTCCCGGGCGCACGCCTGCCACCATCTTATCGAAGTCTTCTTTTGTGACGCGCTGCTTCCACTGGGTCCGACGCCCAGAGGCAAGGATTTCATTGAGGTAGATGATCGTTTCCGCAGCTTCGAGTTGGCAGAAGAAGAGCCGTCGGGCGCGATCCTTGGAATGCCAGTGGCGAAGGAGTTGTCGGGTGACTTGGGTCGCGTTCTGGTAATTCGAATCCCGCCATTTTTTGACATCGGCACGCAGGGCGTTGACCAGAGGCAGGTCGTCTGCACCAAAGTCTGAAGCAATTCCCTCCAGCAAACCCTGATCGGACCCTGTCTTCTGAGTCGTCCAAAAATACGACGCGGTGCGACGGCCCGGCGATTTGGTGGCCTTGCCGTCTTTGCTATAGGTCCAGTGGAGCGTTGGTTCGTAGTAGGGCGAGTTGAGGATCGGCTGCTCGACTGGCGGCTGGACCGGAATCTCGGTCTCGGGGATATCTGGTGTGGCTGCTGGCATAGGACTCTCGTTACGAAGGGGAGATCACTTCATATTTCCAGTTGGAATGGCTGTAGAGAAAGGGCGTTCCACCTTCCTTGTCTGTCAGTTTGCATTCGATGCGAAACCGAGTGCCAACCGGGTGTTTATCCCGCATCGAACGCGAGCACTCAACCGCCGTCGTCGGAGGATATTTGCCTCCTGAGACCGGGCGCACCCTGATCTTGCTGCTATAGGGACCTGGCGGGGCGATGAAGGTTTCCACCTCGACCCATTCGTAAGGTTCGTCTCTAGCCACGATACCAAGCACCTCCGATGTGAGTGTCTATCAGTCCACGGAGTCCGCGAGCTTCAAGCCAATCGACCGTTTCCTGCCACCGTTCACGCTTCTCGGAATCCGAGCTGAACGTCCAGCCTCCTAGAATCAGAGGCTTGGGGAAGGTCTCGCCGTCGGCCACCGCGTTCCGTACGGCCTCATGAAGTTTCGCCCATTCGGGCGGGTTTGGGCAAATCGGCTCAGTCATAATCGACCCGATTCAGATTGTGCACCCGCATCACCTCGTTGCCACGCGGGTCGATGACCTTGATGGCCACTCGCTTGTGGTCGCCGAGGCGGAACGTGAGGCTCTCAGTGCCGGAGAAGGCAGCAAAGGCTTCAGAGTCGATACTGCCACTCAGAGCCTTGCTCAACTTCTCCCATGCGCTCTTGTCTGGAAAAAAGGCCTGGCAGATGCAGAAGGTGCGTCCGTCGTAGTTGGTATCGAGGAACCATGCGGCGACTTTGCCCGCCTTGGTGGCCTCGATGCTGTTCTTCACCGGGTCGTAAACGTCCACGCCGTCCATATGGGCAATCCACTCGTTGCCCTTGGACTCAACCCGTGTCCGTGGCTGGCCGAAAACGGTAAAGAGCTGTTGGCTCGCCTTGGCGCTCTCGGCGGCCGTCTTGGTGGCCTTGTTGCCTTTAAGCAGGTCTCCCATCAGCACGTCGGGTCGGATCTGAGCCATGATGACCTTAAGGCTTGAGGCCGGGTCGTCGTTCTCCTCGTGGATGCGGTCCTGGGCAGAGGCGTCGTATGCGAAGGCGGCGAAGATCAGCTCGTCATACTTCCGTTGCACAGCGGAGCTGACAGCAGTCTTCACCTGAAAGCTACTCACTGCTCCGTGCTCAGGACCGATAACCACGGCGACACGGCGAGGTTCCTCGCCTTCAGCGGGTATCGTCACACCGTCGGCGTGAAGGAATTCGCTCTCGATCGGGTCGAGTTGCTCAAACTTGAGGTGCTTGTTGCCGGAGAAGGTCAGACCGTCGCTGCGCATCAAAACAATCATGCGCTCGATGTGGTTGGCCGCGTTGGTCACGTCGCGCTCGGGGGCGTAGGGCGCGTCTTCGTCGGTGTCGAAGATATCCTCTATCGTGTCCGGGCCGCCGTCGATGGGTGAGCCGGGGGCCTCGTCGCTTGTCCCCTTGAGCGAATCCTCCAGCGGGCGAACGGACTCGACGGTAAAGGGGCCGGTCACACGGACGACGTTCTTCACAACTTCCGGCTGATCGACCAGTTCCTCCTGCTCGGCGTTAGCCTCAATGCAGGCGTTCACTTCATCCATCTTGGCGCGCCAGGCGTGACGGTAGGCCGTGAGGGCATCCTGCAAGCCCTGCGGCCAATCGGGATCCGTGTCGAAGGGCACTTCCCATTCTTGCCAAGTGCCCTCGGCGGGAATCGCCTCACGATAGTCCGCGGCCTGCTTGGCAGAAATGGCGACGAGGCCCTTCCCGCCTTTGTTGGGTTGGATGAGTTTAGGGTCGGTGCCGGGCAGCAGCCAGCGGCGCTTGTCGGCATCGGAGTTGGCGCGGGCGCCCTCCTCTTGGTGCTTGGTGATAAGCTTGCGAACGAGCTGCTGTCGAAGCTCCGGGGAAATGTCGAGCAACTGACCGTTTAGCGCGAGGAGCTTCTCGTCAAGGATGGGTTCGTGCTTCTCGAAGATCGGGTCGAGACTCTTGTTCTGGGCGATCGATTTGAGGGTAATGTGTGGAACGGTCTTATAATGGAAGCCGGTGCCAGGGTTCTTCGGGCCGTCTGGGTCGACACCCTCGCTAGGGTCATTGGTCTTAAATGTGTCGAACTTGGCTGTGAGCAGCCGCTGGCGGGCAATGGCGACAGCGACACGCGAACTGTCGATGGTGATCCAGCGCCTGCCCCATTGTTCGGCGACGTAGGCCGTCGTTCCACTGCCGCAGGTAGGGTCGAGGACCAGATCGCCAGGATCGGTGGTCATATGAAGACACCTTTGAATAATAAGGGTTCTGGTTTGAACAACATAAACCTTAGGATCAGACTTGCTCGCCCCAGATCCAGTGTCGTCCCAAAGGTTATTTAGCTGATAAACTGGAAAATCTTTGAGAAATCGCTTATACATTAACGCGATCCCTTGATTAGTGAGGCGAAAGGATCGATTAAGTCGCTTCATGCCTTCAAAATTCGTCTTCCATCCACCCTTTCCAGGCTGATAGCGCGATCCACACCAATAATATTTGAAAAGAGTGGTTTCACTAGCGCTTTGCGAAGTTAAATTATCGATGGCTAAAAGTGCATTTGCCGAATCAGAATTCGCCCCACTTAGAAGTTGTCCAGATTCGGTCTGATCGTAGGTGTACTTGCCGCTTTTCTCTCCCCCCGCGGCCTTAGGGCGAAACAACGGCTTGTATTTTAAATTCTCAATATCCTTAGCAAACCAGATCAGCAAATCGTAGGTAGAATCGATATACTTCGCACCTTTACCTGCAGTTTTCTCAAGTGCGATTTGACTCACAAAATTCTCAGTCCCAAACACCTCATCCATCACAGCCCTCACCCGGTGCAAATTTTCATCCGAGATCTGCACAAACACGCTTCCCGAATCCGTGAGCAGCTCACGAGCGGCAATGAGCCGCTGTTTAAGATAATCAAGGTAAGAGTGAACCCCCAGTGTCCAGGTGTCGCGGTAGGCTTTGATCATCTCCGGCTCGCGAGTCAGGTCCTCGTCCTTGTCCTTGACGTCGCGCTTGCCGACTTCGTTCTGCCAGTTGGAGGAGAACTTGATGCCGTAGGGCGGATCGATGTAGATCATCTGGACCTTGCCCGCGAGACCCTCTCGGCGAGAGAGCGAGGTCATCACCTGGAGCGAGTCGCCGAGGATGAGGCGGTTTTCCCAATCCACATCGTGGCGGTAGAAGCTCATCGCCTCCTCCCGAGAAAGTTTGCCATCCCCCCAGAACATAGGCTCAAGGTCCTCGCGCTGAGCAGCCTTAAGGATCGCACGGGCACGGATACGCTCGTGGATATGCAGGGCCACGGGATCTACCTCAAACCAGCGTTTCTCGCGTTTGCCGGCCCACTCCAACCACGGTTGACGGGAGCGAAGCAGAGCCTCGGAGAGGATCTGAGTTTCCTCTGGCGTCAGGGCCTCGGACTTCGCTTTCGCCAGGATCGCTTCCACCTGGGCGGTAAGTCGGTCGGTTTCTGAGGTCGAATCGTGACGCAGAACCGGCGAGAGATGAGGATCGTAGGAGAGCTTGTGCGGATCGGTCTCCTGCGCCGTGCTCTTGGTGGCCAACCCCGCAGGCGGAATATTCTTCCGGGTGGCATCGGGGTATTCGTAGTTGGTGACGGGAGTCGAGGACACAGTGGGTAATTTCTAGTCGATGGTTTCTGCCGTGTAAATTGCGGTGGGAGCATTTGCCTGCGCACGTATGACGGGCCAGTAAAATGGGGTCCCCCGCCATTCCTTTTCATCGGCACCATTCTGTCGAAGCAAGAATAAGATGGGAGTGTCGATGGCGTGCACCTTGGCAAGCTGACCTTCGGTCTTCTCAGAATCTGGCGTCTCAATGTAGGTGGCGTGAGAACTGGCGCTGGCCATGCGGGCAGAATTACGGTCTTTTGCCGCCCAGAGCAGGACTTGACCCCGCTGCGTTGGGTCGGGATGTTGCTGGCTTAGGTGAATGAGCGCAGCCCGCGCGGCCCCCCAATCAAACGGTGGCGCGTCGTCTTCGGGAAAATGCAATGTAGGTTTAATGTCCTCAAGTAGCTCTAGAACAGCGGCCAAAGGCACGAGTTTGGGTTCGTCGGCATTGAAACCGCAGAGATCGTCAATCTTGACGTCGAGGACCTCGATCATTTTACCAATTCCGCTCGCTCCGGACTTGTAGCCGGATTGAAAGCCAATCGGAAGAATACGCTTGTGCGGGCGCAAGGTCTGGGTAGTGGCGACGAGGATCTTATTCGGGTTGCAAGGAACGATTCTGCCGTTGGCAGCCGTTCGGATAAACTGAACCGCCTTGTCGCCACCGGCCTCGATAGCGGATCGAAGCGATTGATCGAACTCCTCCATCTGGGACATGGCGAAGCGGATCGCGCTGGAGGTATAGAACCGCGTGACGGACAAATCGCGCCGACGATAGCCATACATCCGGGAATGCTGGAGAACGGTATCCTGCTGGAATTTATTGGGTCGGCGACCGTAGTAGAAGCCGATGAGATTGGCAAGAGTGACGCCGCGGTCCAGGACTTGGCCCCCGATGAAAATATTCAGCGGAGTGCGGAGCTTGAGTTGTCCGGAATTATCGAGCAGTGCGGCCACATCCTCATCGGAATTCACGGTAGCGATGGTGATGTATTCGTCGACCAGTGCTTCTTTGACGGCGGCGAGGACGACGCTCTTTGACGGCACTGGTTGTCCATCTAGAGTGAGCGACTTGGAAAGATCCTCATACGCTGCGGCAACCAAGCTGTTGAAAATCGCGTCATCCGCAACTGCCGCACTTTTTAGTCTCTCAATGATGGTCTCAGTGAGGATACTCTGCCAGGAGTGAGCTCCTCTGCCCGCTTCGGAGTGGAGAAGGAACGAAAAGCGGAGTTTCTTTTTCTTCGCACCAGCCGCGATACCGTTGACGCACTGGATGCTGCCACCGACGATGAAGTTGACGATGGCGCGTCGAAAACCATCGATGGCCTGTGTGGTCAGCACATCTTCCAACTTGAATGACCGCTTGTCGTATTTCTTGAGCCGGTCAAATTCGCGGTGATCCACCGTGTGGTGAATCAAGCTTTCAAGGGTGTCGGTCTCGCTGCGGGAGGATGGGCCGAAATAGGTATCACCACCGACGTATTCTGGAGGAACTGGGACCAGCTTGGTAAAAGCAGGTCGGGTGGGTTTGAACTCCAAAACATTACTCACGACCACCTCGGCGGGCTGCAGATAGAGCGAATAAGGCGTAGCCGTGACTTGAAGAAATGACGACTGTTCGATCACTGTACGTAACTGACTCACCTGCTTTGCAATGGTTCGCGCTTCAAGCAGGCCCTCTTTCTTACTATAGCCGATGGAAGCATTGTCCGCCTCATCGTCAATAATGAGCGTCCGCTTCTTCGCCATCGCGGGATCCTTTTTAAACAGATCAATCAAGCGACGCAGATTGTCGCTCTGTTTCTTGGCGACGAAAATCAGTTTGGAATCCAACTCGAACGCACTAAACGATACAGGCGCGTGCATAATGTCGTAAATCTCAAGCTCTCCATCGTCAGTGAACATGGAAAATTCGCTATTTAGACGCTTGGCCGTCTGTTCAATCAGGGCGCGTGAGTTCTTACTCAGGACGATGGCGATGTCGAAACCATTGTCGAATGCATTAGCGAGAACGCCAATAAACGTGCGCGTCTTACCACTCTGAACTTTACCCAGAAGCATCCCGGGATGCTCTGAGGTAGTGGCCGTATTCAAGAGGGCCTCAACCGTTTCTTCAGCACACTGAAACGTTTCGGTGCTGAAGCTAGAATTTGCCGCCTTATAGACAGGGTAAAAGGGGCCTGAAAGATTAATGGAATTACTCATATTGTTTGTCTCAAAGCTTTGGTCAATTTTAGGGTGATACGCTTTTTCAATTCGGCTGGCCCGGCCACTCGCACGTGTTCGCCCCAGGAAAGCACCCATGGCTCTATCTCGTGAAGACTGGAAAGCTGTAGGGAGAGTTCCAGGCCACCATCAGCTGTTTCCTGGATTTTCTGGCTGGGATGCCAAATGCGCTCGCGGACGAGTTGGCCGGCGAAGGCGTCGAATTTCAGGCGAACGGTGTGGCTGCCCTTGGCGGTGAAGACGCCAAAGCTGTCCTTGAGGTGCTTTTCAATGGAGAAGTCGGTCGGGCGCTCAAAGGTTGCGCTGCCGAGCTTGGCGTTTTTCATCCTGGCCAGGACGAAGGTGCGGAGGGCCTTCCGTTTGAGACAGAAGCCGATGACATACCATTGGTCGAGCACACAGGCCAGGTGGTAGGGCTGAAGCCTTCGGCTCTCGTATTTTTTTGCATCGAGCTTTTTGTATTCGAAAGACATTTCCACGCTTTTGCGGACGGCTTCGCTGGTGATCTGGAAGGTGGTCAGGTCCACCGGGGAGATTTCGAAGCTTTTGAAGGACACCAGCGCATCCAAATCGCTCCAGGCCATGGTGAGCTTTCCTGAAAGGTTGGAGGTCAATTTGTCAAAAGCACTCCGCAAGGGAGCCTCGAAAGGCGTCCCCTTGTATTGGGCGAGAGCCTTTTGACCGATGAAGACCGAGACCAGTTCGGATTCGGTCAGCTCGACCATGGGAAAACTCGAGATCGGCTGGGTGAACCGATATCCCTTACCCTCTTGATCAAAGGCAATGGGGAGCTTGAGCCGCTCACGCATAAAATCGAGATCCCGCTGGATCGTTTTGATAGTGACCTCAATGTCAGCCGCCAGTCGGTGACGGTTGGGGAACTCCCCGGACTTGATGGCCTGGAAGATCTGCTGCATCCGGTCCAAGGGGGGCCGGGTATAGAGGGTTCGCTGGGCTGACGGTTGAGGTTTTCCCGATGAAACCGAGGACGACCTCGCGCCACCCGGGGAAGATCGACGGGGAACAACGATGCGGCGGGAACTCAATCGGGGACGCGACATGTCCTGCGGTTGTAGCCCACCAGCGGCAAAAGGGAAGCTCAGGATTCGGAAATGACACATTTTCCCCTCATCCTGAGCATTGTCCTCCGAAATCAACATTCTTGGCCTCCTATCCTATCGGGAAATTCTTCCTCATCATGCATGGACCAACTGTGGGACGCGGCAGGGACATTTGCAGGGACTCTATGGAACTTCCCCGCAAATCGAATAGGGGATCGTCAGAGGTTGAAACGCTTGAAATCTCAAAAATATGGCGGCATGTCCAAAATTGGAGGGATGATAGAGCTTCGCGGAGCACGGTATTTTACGCATGATTCACCAGCCCTTGGTCGAGGAGCCAGAACTCGTTGGCTCGACAGAGAATCGCGGTCAGGAAAGAGATGATCTGGTTATTTTCATAAGGTTTGGTCCTCCAAAGGCGAGACCATGGGCAACGCTCAGGCGATCAAATTCAGGGTGGAGTTCCTCCGGGAAGTTGAGGAGTTTTTCAGGAGTTGGGAGGCGTTCAATACGCAGGCCTTGGCCCTGATGGCGACGGCGATCCTGCTCCGTTTGCCACCGTGTGAAGCGAGTCAGCTGTTTTTCCAACGGCCCATCTGCGAGATTGTTGCGATAGAAAGCCGAACGCGATCCGCCACCCGTAAAGAAGAATCGCAAATTCTTGCCCCAAGGGTCGAAGCTTCCATTCGTGTGGACTTCTTTTAGCACCATCCGGAACTGTGTAAGGCAAGCAAGTGCGGCTAGAATGACCTTTTCGGCGAAAGCCACTGAAGTTTGTTCGAAAACTTCTCGGAGTGCGTCATCGGGGGAATCGGTCAATTCCGAAATATCCTCGGGCGAAGGCCGAAGGGTATCTAGAAATTCCGCCAAAGAAATGCATTCTATGCCGGGATACGTTTCACGAATTCGATTTAGACGATCTTCTAAAAGTCGTAAGACACCGAGTGGCTTTACATCGCACACGTGGAAGGAAACGATGTCGTTTGTCTGATCTCCATGAAGAATGAGTGTGGAAACGTCAAGGGTACCTGCACCCACATCGATTAAGAGGAGATTGCCCTGTTTGCGGAAGGGAGAATTCACATATCCCGCAAGTTGCGCAGCAATCTCGGGATAAAAGCGAATACGAGATTGAGGGAAAAATGGATTGTAAGCCTCAGGCGAGTCACGGACCGCCTGGACCGTCGCAAGTGTCAACTCGCCTTCAACCAAGCAAAGCTTGGCGGCGAGATGCGCGATGTCCTCATACGCCTTGGATAATGGAGAATTGCCAAATTCTTTTTCGGGAAACCCGACCACCAAACTCCAATTCGCAGTGACTTGCCGATAGTCAGCTGGAGAGTGGTTGATAAACCAATGGTAAGATCGCTGGATTACCTCGGCGAAATAGATTGCTACAAGGTCTCGAATTTCCCGCGAATCGGACGATTCCATGAGCCTCATTTTAAGGTTCCTCTCTTCCTTTAAACGCGTTGGTAGAAGCCAATGCTGCAGTTCACTGGCAGGAGTCTGGAAGTTAACCGCGAAAGACTGAGCCTGCCAATCGGGATCGCCTATCACCACCTTTGAACAACTGGTTCCAAAGTCAAAACCAATTATGAGATCCACATCCCGTTGCTTTTTGACTTCTACGGCGGGAGTGGGCACGCCTGGATCGCTGGCCAAGGCTGTTGGCCGCGCAGTCATGGATGGACTGACCAGTGACCTGAGCTTGTTCCAAAGTGAAGTGATATCAGCCACTATTGAATGTGGAGGAAGCCGGCAGCAATGGTATTACTATCGCCGGTCGTGATCTTGCTTTCAATTTTAAGGCGTTGAGCGCTTGACTTCCTTCGGAGGTTTTCAAGTTGCCCGTCACTGGCTGCAATGAGAGGGGTCCGACCGGCGAGAACATGCCGGGCTCGAACATCAGCGATAACCTTCGATCTGCGCTCCTCAAACCGGTTTACACCGCGTAACTGGATGTCCTTACGGTCGTCATTCTCTTTCTCGCAGCCATCCAGGAAGCGTTGGAATGCCGCATCGGCAGCCGCCTCTAGATCCGCAGCATGATCGGAAAGAATCGCAAGAAGGTCATCACCTTCACGGGGAGCATCTTCACAAGGTTGTCCGAAAGCCGCTGCAATTTCGATCAGAGATGACGCGGCAACGGAATCCTCAATTCGTTCGCCTGTTTCAAGATTTAACACCTCATGATAAAGCCTCTCATAGCAACGCAAGCCCTCTACACTCCATCGCTGAGAGACAAAGATGTATATCCCCGGCGTCAGGTTCTTCGGACGATGCTGAGCGGAAATCTGGATAGCCGTGGCGATTGGCTGAATCAATCGATTTACACGTGAATAATGGGAAATAAAACGGACCAGCGGATGCGATTGATGGATGATTTCCCCCCCAACCGGGACACCAGTAAAAACCCTATGATCGAAACGGATTTTGCAACGCTCGCCGGATGCCAGTCGAGTCTGTCCGCGCAATCCTGATTCACGTAAAAATTCGTCCAAAGAAAACCCGGCTTGAGCATCGAGCTCAATTTCGAATTGCCGTTCGTTCTGGTCAATTCCGCGAACCTGCGTGGCGGGAAAACTTCGCCGAAAAAACGAAAGAACATACGTTTGGATGTCCGAACCGTTGATCCAATCCCCACGCTCGTGAGCGGCAGAAATCTGATTGATGATATAGTCGCCGTACGCAGCGAGAACCGACGCCTCGCTTTCCAACTGCTCCTCAAGCTGCATCTGAGCCTCCATGGCCAACGCAGTCTGCTCGATTCGATCGACCTGATTTTGCTCACTCAATCGCAATGACAAAAGATCCTTGGTAAGTTCGTTAACCAACGGACCGATGACTGCCTCCAGATCACCAAGCGTTCTGCGGAAAAGCCCCAGGCGATCATATAGACGGTCATAGATTCTCTCATCCACGGTATTCTCGCAGATGAGGTTTATGACAACGATGCGCTCTGCCTTTTGCCCGATGCGGTGAATACGACCGATCCGCTGTTCGACGACCATGGGGTTCCACGGCAGATCATAATTCACGATGGCGCTGGCAAACTGAAGGTCAAGACCCTCGCTGCCGACTTCGGACGAAAGTAAAATGTGGATATCCTTCCGTTTTTGGAACTCGTCCACGATTACCTGTTTGTCCCCTCTTTCATCACCCGTTAGCAACAATGTTGCGATTCCTTCTCGGGTGAGTCGTTCGCGCAAGTAGTAGAGGGTGGGTTTAAAAAATGCGAAGATGATGATCTTACTGCCGGGATGAGCACCCCAGTGATGATCGAGCACTTCCGAAAGCTTTTCATATTTGGAATCGTGCTTTTGAATCTCATCGACATCCACTGCTCCCGCGAGGCGCTGGCCAATGAATGTTGTTAGTGGGCCAGGAGCTAATCGACGTCTCTCCCAGGTGAAATCGGGGTTAAGATCCCCCTCTTCCGTCTGCCCGGATATGAACCTCGAGCAGGCGGCCACAATACAGCTCGCAACCTGCCGCTGCGGCATAACTGTCAGGAATCCCGTGGTGATGTCGTGCTCCTCGGCGTAATCCCACACGGCTTCTGTTACCTTGGAGTAAATTTCTCTTTCTGCGGGATTGAGTGGCACCCGCACGGTATTGACCTCTCTCAAAACCGGGCGCTTGTCCACATCACGCCTGCGAGTCCTCGTCACTACGTAGGCAAGCAAGTTGGCTTTTTCAACTTGGTAGGCCAACTCCGTCCGAATCCGGGGGCTGAGATCGGTTATGCCCGATAGCCGTTCTTGGAGGTCGCCCAGACTCCGGTTTCTCGATAGCAATGGGAATAACTGCGCCGATGCCAGAAGCGTCCTCATCTGTTCGAGGGATGTCTGGTTGTGCAAGAAGGCCTCTCGCAGACCGACCAGTGGTTCGTTCGCTTCGAGAATTCCCGCAAAGGTCTGCTCGTCTGGAAAAGTGTCTGGGTCGAGCCGGCGCAGAAGGGTGAAGAGGTTCCGAGCACGCGTGTGTAGTGGGGTCGCAGAGAGGTAGATTTTGTGCCGTGCCAGCGGTGTCAGGAGGGCCCCAAGTTTCGAGGTTTGGGACTCTTCATTGCGCATGATAGCCGCCTCATCCATGACAAGAAGGTCCACCAATGGCTCCTCAGAATCGCCGCCCCATTGGAAGGCTTTTTGGGCGAGTCGGGCAGCAGGAGATCTCGCGTCCTCATCCCATCCTTTTGGCGGACGAAGCCCATGGTAACTTGTGACCAGGGCAAACCCGGGATTTCGATTCGCCCTGGCGTCGGTGAGCTTCTCCAAAAGCTCCTCGGGTCCGGCCGCTTGGGCATCTACTCCAAATCTGTGGTGAAGCTCGTTCCGCCACTTGGTGACCAAGTGTGGAGGGCAAACTACCAGGAGGGAACGTGCCCCCTCACGTGCCCGTAACTCAGTCCAGATCAGGCCAGCTTCAATCGTTTTACCCAATCCCACCTCATCGGCAATCAGGAGGCTGTTGGTCGGAGATTCGAGAAGCTTTAAAACCGGCTTGAATTGATAGGGGAAGAATTCTGTATTCGAGGCATCCATCGAATAGACGACGTCCGACAATTTTCCGTTGAGTTTTTCATGGAGCAGGTTCCGCCTAAGACTGTCTGCCCGCTCAAACTTCCCTAATCCGATCTCGGCGATAGCATCGAGGTGAACCGGCAGCCTTTCCAGATGTTCCAGCGGGGTATTCCGCCGTCCTTCCTGGTCAAACTCAACACGCACATAATATCTATTCTCTATCTGCTGTGGAATGCTGACAATAGCACCTTGCCTTCCCGCAACGCCAATCACCCGTACGCGTGTGCCTATGGGAGCGTTGTCTGCTGTGAGGGGATCAGGCATGCTTAATGGCTTGGCAGATCGATTGCATCCGGTCCACCGGTCGCCGGGTGTGGAGTGTCCGCTAAACTGATCGCTTCAGTTTTATAGAAGACGGGAGCGAATCTCACCGCAGATAGAGAACGCAGGGATACAACGGCTCGGCGTGAAATCGTTCGGGGACGCGACATCTCCTGTGGTTGTAGCCTACCAGTTGCAAAAGGGAAGCTCGGGATTCGACAATTGCCCGTTTTTCCCCAAATTCGTTCAACCTCGGCTCCATTTTGTTCTCCCACCCCGTCGGCAGAATCTTCTTCATCGTCCATGCGTCAACTGTGCCGCACGGCAGGGACATTTGCGGGGACTCTGTAAAACTTCTCAAAGACTCTGGCTACCAAGGAGAAAGCATGGGCGAGTGGCAGTTTTTCGTTGTTTAAATATCACGGTCCTGAAGCAATCTCCCCATCCCCTCCTTCTCTAGGTGCCAGTAGGTAAAATGCTTTGAAAGCCAACTTGCGGCCTTCTCTTCCGCCAGGTCTCGGTGTTTCGATGTGTAGATAACCGGGATGCCGAATTTGGCCTCTACCGCATCAAGTGAGCCGCAGACCGCGTTGGGGTGAGCGCAACTCCACTCATTCTCGTAGGTGGATTTCATGTCCTCGTAGGTAGCCTCAACCAAAATTGCCCGCCAGCGATAGGTGGCCAACTTTGCACATGAGCGGAAAAAGCGCAGGCGCTCCTGCATCAGCGTGGTAATGAGATCCGTCAGAGTCTTGCGCTCAAGGGCAATCAGCTTCTCCATACCCTCAATCGTATAGTCCCCGGCGGCGAGTTTATGACTGCGGGTTTCTCCAATCCAGTTGCCGAACCCCTCGAACGTAAAAGGCGTTTGTTCGCGGGTATCAATGATCACAGTAGGCTTCGGAATCGTACGGGTAATACTGTGGCCATCGCGCTTGACCAGAAGCCGTTTGGAAGGTGGATATACGTAGGACATCGAGGGATTTTTCAGTCATAAAAATAGCCCAAAATCACCCATTTTAGCGAGCAGAATCGGGGTAGGAATAGAGGTGTTTTTCACCGCATTCACCTCGCGAAAAAACTGGCCCTACAAAAGAAAATGTTTGGACCAAACTGGATATCCATTGCTGATAAAAGGCCCACCCCACGAGCAGGCTTTGATCATATGCTGCCGTGAAGAGACGATGACGGAAGGCTCTCTGTTGGTGCTGAGGTGAATCGAGTTAGGCGACGTTGGTGGAGTGCACCTCATGAGCTTCAAGCGGGAATTCAATCACCGTGAACTTGCAGTCGTTGTCTCCCCAAAACAAAAGCTGAACATCTTCGATCGAGCGCCACTTCAATGTTTGAATAAACCGGCAAAACTCGTCCACGTCCAAAGAATCGAAGCAACCTCCAAAAAGGACGGCGTTCGATCCCAAATCCCCGGCTTCGCTCAGGTTCGAGAGCGGGCCGAAATGGTGTTGCTGCAGCCATTTGTTGATCTGCTTCAGGGGTTTGAACGTCTTGGGTGGTCTGATCTTCTCTTCGTCCCACTCATCACTGCTGAATGATATTACGATGGTGTTATTGTAGAGCCTGTCCGAGAAGCGGGAAATTTCAGAGAGCCTGAAAATCGAGTCAAATTTTTGACCCGAAAACCACAAGATATAGACATTTTCTGAAAGACGCATTTTCCCGAGAGCCATTTATCAATGA